>FWPU01000066.1_pt1 | contig 70557 bp, 63 predicted proteins | sample 2228361 | NCBI WGS metagenome assembly FWPU01 (sample SAMEA103939777, study PRJEB20133) | metagenome | reverse complement strand
CTATAGAGGCGCACCGGTGTGTGCGCCCCGAAAACGCACCCCGACGGCGGGTTTTGGGGCGGACACATGGGTCCGCCCCTACGAGGCGTTCGTTGCCAACCACACAGGAAAACACCGTGACCAGGCGTTCATCTCGGGGCTGACACATGGGTTGGCCCCTACAGAATGACGTAGAATGAACGGGGCTGCGCCTCCAAACTGTCGGTGAACAGGTGCTTATGCCCGCATGGATTTTCAGTCAGGGCAACGTGGGTGTTTTGCTGATCGCTTTTTTCTTGATGCACAAAAGCCCCGGGCTCTTGTGAAAGTACATGTGCGAAGAATCCACACCAAGGGATTGAAAAAGATTCTCGACGGCCTCAAAAAGCACAAGCCGGTCCGGATAGGTAAAAGCCCTCTCGGCGGTTCGCAGTTCTTGCCACCATTCGGCGGCTTCAGGCCGGCTGCCAAAAACCCGGTCTTTGACTTCTTCACAATAAAACATGGCGCATGAGATAGGAGGTAGGGTCCATACACAGCCCTTAGGCCCCAAATACACGCAGCGGTCGGAGCGGTAAGGCCGAAGAAGAGCCTCAAAAAGCTGTTTCCTTTCGTGGGGTTTTGAAAGAATGTAGGTGAACACTTGGTCTGCAAAAAAGGTAAAAATACTTTCAAAACCGCAGCAAGCGCTTCGATGTGTTTCAAAACAAAGGGTCATGCAGGAAGGCTCAAAAAACCTTTCATGAAACATGCGCAGTTTTCGTCGAAAAACGAGATAAGGCTCAAGGTCCGAACGCAATGCCGCCACTCGATCTTCTGATAAGGCATGCATGGCCGCCTCAATGGCCTTAAAGCTTTCCCACTGGTCCCGGTTGTATTCGCTCATGAAGCACGCTATGGTTTAAAAACGCGTCTTACGCCGATGTCACACATGCCTGGAAAGAAGGAGGACACATGATGGCGTCTGATGTTTGGATCACCTTTATCACCGTAAGCCATGCCGATGAAGCCTATTCCATAGCCAAAACCTTGGTTGAAGAAAGACTGGCTGCCTGTATGAACATCATTCCTGCCATCCGCTCCATTTATCTTTGGAAAGGCGAAATTTGCGACGACCCTGAATACCTTCTTATAGCCAAGACCACGCGCGACGTTTTCCCGCTCTTAAAGGCCCGTGTCAAGGCCTTACATAGCTATGAAGTTCCCGAAATCATCGCGGTGCCCGTGCAAGACGGCCATGAACCGTACCTGGCATGGGTGGCGGAATGCACGGGGAAAGAATGCTCCTAGCACGAGCGAAAAGGCTCCGGGCTTGCTCTGTCAGGACCTTCACCGCCCCGAAGCTCCACAAATCCCAAAGATGCCTGCCCAGTGGACCGCATGTATCCACTGTCGGCTTCTTGGTCCTAAGAGCCTGCCCGACAACTCGCAATACCCGGGTCTCTATCGGCGTTATAGGACGAGGCGAGGCGCCGCCTCGCCCTTCGAAGCTCCTCAACAAGAGAATAATCAGGCGGAAGGCACCTCCTGAAAACCTTCTTTAGAAAGAACGGCGAAACGATATGGCGGCCCAACTTCCTCTTTGTACCAGGTGAGGGACTCCATGGCCGAGCGCACTTCCTGAAGCACCTCCTGCACGGTGGCGCCTCTTTGCGCCATTTGGCTCAGTCGATACTCCAGAGCCATACGTCGCGGTACCGTAAAAGCATGGCGAATTTCTTCGCCGTCCAACTGGGGCTGCTTTTTTTTGGTCCAGACGAGATAAAGCTTGAAAGGGTCATCCGGATCCTGCGCAGAGACACCCGCTAAGATGAAATGCACCTGATGCATGGGGTCCACCGGGACCACGCGGCACATTTTGCGCAGGAACTCGTTGAACTGGGAGGCAAGAAAGGACAGGGCCGCCGGGTAAATCTCGGAGATGTCCTGAAGTTTTTCCTCCATGATGAAGCGGCTTAACAACCGAGCCATCTCAGCCCCTTCCGGCGCTCCACCGGCCGCCACAGCGGCTCGAGTCCCGAGGGGGTGGAGCCATTCCACCGTGCTGTGGATCACATTTCCTTGAGCATCCACATCCACCGCTTTGGCGTCCACGCCCAGGACAATCCCTTCTCGAGTGACACAGGCGATAATCTGGGACATACCGTTCCTCCTTGTGCCGTAGCGCATAAAATCATTGCAATTCCTAATAAATCCGGCTATCAGTAAAAGCACCGTAAAAACCCGTGCCTTTCGATGCCACGTTAAGCAGAAGCCATGAAATGATCAAGAAGTGGTTCCCCTGCTCTTTCGTTTTGTTCTTGCTTGTTATGGTCTTTACGGCAGTAGCGCACAGCCGAACGGTTCGGGTCTGTATTTACGAAGGGTTTCCCCTCTCTTTCCGCGATGCCGCAGGTCAGGCTTCTGGTCTTTTCAATGAGCTTCTGAAGGAAATCGCCCGAAGGGAACAATGGTCCTTACAGTATCGTTACGACATCTGGGAGAATTGTTTGAGAGCTCTGAAAGATGGAGTCGTGGATGTGGTGCCTGCCATTGCGGAAAGCCCCGAGCGGGCCCGCTTCTTCCGGTTCAGTCGCGAAACTGTGTTGGTCAACTGGGGTGTGCTGATTACCGCAAAGGGTCGATCCATCGAAAGCATCGTGGAACTTCGAGGAAAAAAAATCGCCGTTCTCAGTGAGGATGTTTACGTACCAGCATTGGTGGAACTGCTCAATCGTTTTCAAATCGAGGTCGAGTACATAAAAACATCATCCTACGACTCGGTTGTTTCCATGGTGGAGAGCGGCCAAGCGGACATGGGGCTCACCAACCGAATGTATGCGACTTTTTCCATAGGAAGCCGCAATGTTCAGAGCACTCCCGTGGTGGTGCACCCTGTCGGGATCAAATTTGCCGGTTCCATGAACGACCCATTCAATCTTCTTGACATCATCGATCGACATGTCCAGGACTGGAAAGCAGATGCCAATTCTTTTCTCTATCGAGCCATATCCCACTGGCTGCAAACCCCTGAGGAAGCCTCGCGCTCAGCCATCATGCGGTCATATCTCTACGCGGCCTTTACAGGAGTTCTGATCTTGGCGATTCTCGCTTTTGTTCTTCGAACACAGCTTCGCCGAAAGGTGCACGATATAAAGGAGGTCACCGGTCGTCTTGTGGACGTCGCCGCTAAACAACGAGCGATGGAGGCTGCCCTGGCCGATGCAGAAAATTGGTACCGAGCCGTTTTTGAGAAAGCGGACGATGCCCTGATAATTCTCGATGAAAAAGGGACCATTTTGGAATGCAATTCCTCCGCATGCCGTTTTTTCCAAGCCGTAAAGGAACAGCTCATAGGTAAGACACCCATGGATCTATCCCCAGAACTCCAGCCGGACGGTAGCCCATCTCAGAGGAAAGGTAGTCGTTTGCTGGAATCTACCTTGGCGGGATGTCCGCAAAGGTTCGAATGGCTGCATGAGACCCCAAACGGGGAGGCTATCAGCGCCGAAGTTCAATTGAGTCTCATGTTTCAATCCGGCGAGGCGCGTATTCTGGCCTGCGTAAGGGATGTGACGCAAAAGAAGGTCCTGGAGCTGGAGCAAGCAAAGCAGAGAGAATACCTGCAAACGGTTCTCGATGGAATTCCGATCGCCCTCTTTGTGATCGATCTTCAGGGAAGGGTGGTTTTCTGGAACAAGATGTGTGAGACGATCACCGGAATGTCTCAACGGGAGGTCTTGACGCGGCCTCTAAATCTGAAACCCATTCTTGAAGGGAAAGACCTGCCCATTCCAGCTCTACTTCTCCTGGAAATGACACCGCAGGAGTTCATTCAAAAACATCCCAAATGGAAAGCCCAGCCATTACCCTTTCATTCAGAAGGGGTTCAATTGACCGGGAAAATCGTCGTCCGAGGCCAAGAACGCCATATGAGTATCGTGGCCGCGAGGCTGAGAGATCGACACGGCGAACTACTGGGAGTGGTGCAATGTGCAAGGGATATCACTCAGGAAATCCAAATGCAAAAACAGTTGTTGCATTCCCAAAAAATGGACGCCGTGGGAAAGTTATCTGCAGGCATTGCTCATGATTTTAATAATATCCTGACGATCATTCTGGGCTGTTGCGATCTCATAAGAAAAAAATCCGATCTGAACGCTGCCATCAAAAAGCGTGTTGATGAAATCGAAAAGGCGGCCGAACGGGCTTCCAACCTGACCAGGCAGTTGCTGGCTTTTAGCCGAAAACAGGTTATGCGTGCAGTACCCCTTGACCTGAATCGGCTCATCGATGGCCTCAGCCCCATACTTCGCCGTGCCGTGGGAGAAGACATCGAGATCAGGCAACAGCTTAGCCAGGATCTTTGGGCTGTCCTGGCGGATCCCGTGTTTATTGAGCAAATCCTTTTGAACCTGATCATTAATGCTCGAGACGCCATGCAGGGAGGAGGCCTCATTACGGTGGAGACTCGGAATGAGGCTATCGTGGAGTCGAGGAATGCCGGGCTTTTTGTCGTGCAACCCGGTGAGTATGTGTGCCTTCAGGTGCGTGATACCGGGCACGGAATTGACCCGGGAATTCAACATCGAATTTTTGAACCCTTCTTTACCACAAAACCTGAGGGACGAGGCAGCGGCCTTGGTTTGGCTACTGTCTATGGGATCGTAAAACAGCTTGGCGGCTATACTCTGGTGCAAAGTTCCAAGGGCCAAGGTGCAACGTTTCAAATCTTGTTTCCTCGAACCACACTCCAAGTTGACAACCCATCTACTGCAAGGCAAGAACGCCGTCAGGAGTGGAAAGGTTCTGAGACCATCCTTGTGGTGGAGGATGAAGAGTCACTACGGGCCATGGTTCAAGAGGTTTTACGCGATAAAGGCTATCATGTGGTAACGGCGTCTTCGGGTAAGGAAGCATTAGAAATTTTGGAACGTGCACCGAAGGTGGATCTTGTGGTGACCGACGTGGTCATGCCGGAAATGAACGGGGTGAAACTAGGCCGTTGGCTTGCTGAACGTATGCCATCTGTCCCGATTCTTTTCATTTCAGGTTATACCGATGATCAACTGGCCCATCGAGGGATTCTTCTTCCCGATGTGCATTTTCTGCCCAAACCTTTCAGTTCTGAAAAACTTCTTCACACGGTTCAACTGGTTCTCAGCCAAAAAAGAAATCGATCAAAGTAAGAGGTGCTCACAAAAAAGAAGCCGAAGGTTTTCCCTTCGGCTTTGCATCCTGATGTGGTCGGGACGACTGGATTTGAACCAGCGACCTCTGCGTCCCGAACGCAGCGCTCTCCCAAACTGAGCCACGTCCCGCCGACGCTTCTTTTAGCAAAACGCCACCCTTCTGTCCAGCCTTTTCCAGGATTCAAGCGGAGCACAAGAAGGTGTTGGTGCGAAGAATCTCGTGGCGGACACATGGGGTCACCCCCACGACTCCTTGATCATGCAAAGGCGATGACAGGTTTCGTCCCGTCAATGCCAGCGGCAACCTCTAAGATTTTGTTCAAAAGCGTACGGTTCCAGGAAAACCATAAAGTGTGCTCATTGTCAGAGAGAGTCCTACGAGCCTGTCCGAGAACTCGCACCACCAAGGTCTCTTGCCGTTTCAAGGTAGGGGCAAGACGCCTCGCCCCTACAAGTCTGAAACCGTGTGTTTTTTCTAGGAGTGCAGACCTCCGGCGCCATTTGTGCGGGCGGTCCAGCCCCAAAATGAGCGGGCCACAGAGTCCTAGCCTCGCCCCTCACACTGATGCTATAGAAACACCCGAAAGCTTGCTGCAAAAAGGCCCAAGACGGGTCAGTGTGTTTCGGTCAAAAGCATGCGGCCAAAGTGTATGAACGGTACCAGCGATGAAAACTTTGAGGCACGACTCGATTCTCCTCACGCCGATGAGGAAAGTGCCGGACGCAAGGAGTCTCAAGCGGCCACGCAGGATATGGAAGTGCTCGAGGTGCAAGAACCTGGAGGAAACCTTCAGCCCGGCATGGAGGAAGGCGCCTCGGCGGACATCCACGAAATAAACAAAGTTGCCACGGAAGACTGTGCCCCAATCCGGGGCGGCGAGCAGAGTGTCCGCACATTATCGGTGAATGTTCCTCGCATGCCCCATGAACCCGGTGTTTATCTTTTTAAGGATGCCAAAGCCCAAGTCCTTTACGTGGGCAAAGCACGTGATTTGGCAAAGCGGGTGGCCAGCTACTTTCGGGCTGCAGACACCCTTCCTGTCAAGACACGTGCCTTGCTGAAAAATGCCTCCCACCTGGAATTTGTTGTTACCGCAAACGAAAAGGAAGCCTTGCTTCTGGAATCGAGCCTCATCAAGCGCTACCGCCCTCGATACAACGTGGTTCTGCGGGACGACAAAAATTATCCAGCCTTGAGGCTGGATCCTCGAGAACCCTATCCTCGACTCTCTGTGGTTCGTCGGTTTGAAAATGACGGAGCCCTCTATTTCGGTCCTTATCATGCCGCTCACGCCCTACGGGAAACCCTCAGAGTTCTTCACCGAGTGTTTCCCTTGCGTTTGTGCAAGTCGCGCAAACCGATGCCTCGGGAGCGCCCATGCCTGAACTACTCTTTGGGACGATGTCTGGGAGCATGTGCCGGCAAAGTGACCCAAGAAGAATACCGGCGCATGGTGGACGAGGTGGTTCTGTTTCTTCAGGGCAAAACGGACAAGCTTCAAAACCTGCTTCGCGATCGAATGCAGCAGGCCGCCGACGCTTTGGATTTTGAAAAGGCGGCCTTTTATCGAGACCGGTTGCACTTCATCGAAGAAATTCAGGAATCGCAAAACATCGTCTCGAACCGCTTCCTGGATCAGGACGTGCTGGGTTTTGTGGAGGAAGAAGACCGATGGACGCTGGTGGTGCTATTTGTTCGCCGGGGCGCCGTGGTAGGGCAAAAGACGTATCATCTGGAAGAGGTTTCCGGTGAACCTCCGGACATATTGGCTTCCTTCGTGCAACAGTTCTACGGGGAAGGACGTTGGATTCCCGACGAGATCATCGTTCCCGTGGAACTGGAGAGTCACGAAACCTTGGAAGAATGGTTGGCAGAAGTTCGAGGGAAAAACGTGCGTCTGTGGGCCGCGCAACGTGGCCAGCGCCGGGCTCTGCTGGATCTCGCGCACAAAAACGCTCGAGAACATCACCGCAGCTACCTTCGCCAAGACGATCCCTTCGTTGAGGTGCTGCGGCGGGTCATGGAAATCTTTCAGCTGCCTCGCCTGCCACGCCACATCGTGTGCGTGGACATTTCGAACATTTCCGGACGTCATGCCGTGGGTTCAGCGGTTACCTTCGTGGACGGAAAACCTCGCCCTTCCCTTTATCGTCGTTTTCCCATTCGCACTGTGTCGGAACCCGATGACCCAGCCATGATGGCGGAAACCATAGAACGACTGCTGACCGCTCGGCGCCGCCCTTTCGAAACCATTGATCTTTTGGTCCTTGACGGCGGAAAAAGTCAACTGAACCGAATTTGCCACCTGTTGGAAACCAAAGGTCTTGACAAAAAGGTACCGGTTTTGGCTTTGGCCAAAGAAAAAGATAAAGACGTGGGACCGGAAGGGCGCGGGTTTTATGAAAAAGTCTATGTTCCGGGTCAAAAGAATCCCGTGTTTTTATCGAGACATCCCGAGGTGCTTCATTTTTTTCAGCGCCTGCGAGATGAAGCGCATCGGTTTGCCATCAGTGGATACAAACATCGTCATCGCAAAGAACTCCTTAGTTCAGCTCTGGACGCCATCAAAGGTTTGGGCCGAAAAAGGAAACAGATTCTTTTAGCCCATTTTGACGATATGGAAAGTTTACGCCAAGCCACTCTGGAGGAACTGATACGCATTCCCGGCATTCCTGAACCCGTAGCTCGAAACATTATGGAGCATTTTCGAAAAACACAACCTTCCGGCCCATGAAGAAAGGTCCCGTGACCCTGAGGGTCGGACCCAAAAAACGGTGCTTATTTCGAAGGGACATTCAAGGAATCCGGGACTTCATCGGGAGTGAGCCGCAAGAGTCTTTCCGCCATTTTGCGAAGATCTTTGTCCTTAAGGGAAGCGATGAAAGCCTTTTCGGCCTCCGTGAGTTTCCTCAAGGTAGGCTTTTTTTTCCTCTTGCTTGCTTTCTTGGGCGCCAGCTTCTGAAGCTTTTCATAATTGGCGTCCAGCTTATCGGAAACTTCTTCAATTTCACCCACACGAATCCGAATCTCCGTAATGACGCGACGCCCCCATCGTTCATTAATGCGGCGTAGGAGCGCTTCCTTGTTCAGTTCCAGATGATGTTTCCAGACACTGTCCCGAGCGATGACGACCAAGCACCCGTTTTTTAGAGATCGAGGCGTACAATGGCGTGCCACACTTTCTCCGACCAGTTCCTTCCAATCCCCAAGAGGCTTGCTGGCAAACGAGGGTTGCCGGGCCAACACATCCTTGATGAATTGCCCCACAGGAACCGGTTTCAAAAGAGACACCCTTTTCCGCGAATCCTCCTGCATGCTTGCAATGCTCCCACCACTATGCTATGAGCGAGCAGTTTTTCCAAGGGCCCCCGTAGCTCAGGAGGATAGAGCACAGGATTCCTAATCCTGGTGCCGCAGGTTCGAATCCTGCCGGGGGCACCAAGGACATGAAAAGGAAGGATCCTTTTCATCGAATGCTTACCCTCCAAAGAATAGCGCCCGTATCCCAGAATACGCAACCAAAAGTCGCCGCTGCCCATAAGAATGCCGCGTGAGTTTCAGAGCGCCGTTCGGAAGCGTTTCCGTGGAGCCGCAACACCAAGGTCTGCAATGCCCATTTAAGGTAGAGACGAGGCGGCGCCTTGCCCTTCCAATGGGATTATTCTCTGGAAGCTTAAGCTGTAGCTGACCCGTTATGCGAGGAGCCTCCCTGGCGCTGGCCGCCAAAAATCCGTTCTCGAAGAACCTCTCGAAAGCTTATGGTGAATTGGAAAGCTAGGGTGCTTTATCACGCTACCGGTAAGCGTGTTCGCGACCGCGATAGGAATTGACATCGGTGAGAATTTCTCTATAGAATGTACACGATTTCACAGAAGGCAATGAAGTCTGCCTGAACCGCCCCCTCCCCAGGGTGTGGGGACGATGACTTCTCCATGGCTTAAGGATGGCCATATTCAGGCGAATGTCCGGTCATGGGGTGGGGCGAGGCAGGCTTGAAGGGCTAAGATTAAACCCCACCCGTTGGACGGGCGGGGTTTTTTATTGATGCGCACCGAAGGAGGGCAAGGCCATGCTGGAACGGTACAGACAAACCCAAGGGCGGCTCTTGAAAGTTTTGGAAGATATGAGGCACCTGAAAGGGAACACTGTCCAGGAGTCGGTCACCAGTCGGATTGACGAACTGGCGGAGAAAATTCGGCAAAGTGCCTTTTATCTGGTCGTGCTAGGGGAGTTCAAACGTGGAAAGAGCACGCTGATCAATGCCATGCTCAAGGATAATCTTCTTCCCACTGCGGTTGTTCCCTTGACTTCTATTGTGACGATGATCACCTACGGCCCCGAAGAAAAAATCATGGTTCGATTCAAGGATGGTCGTACCGAAACCATTGCCCGCCGTGCTCTTGCCGATTATGTGACAGAAAAAGGCAATCCTGACAACGTCAAGGGTGTGGATCGTGTGGAGATCACCTATCCTGCCGAGCCCCTTCGTGGAGGAGTCCATCTCATCGACACTCCGGGAGTGGGTTCGATTTTTGAGTCCAACACGCAAGCCACTTACGACTTCCTGCCAAAGGTCGACGCAGCCCTTTTCATGTTTACCGTGGATGCCCCGATCAGCCAATCAGAGCTGAATTTCCTTCAGACCGTGCGTCAATACGTGACAAAGATCTTTTTTATTCAGAACAAAATCGATCATGTGGACCCCCATGACCGAGAAGAATCCTTGGAATTTTCCAGAAAGGTTCTTCAGGATGTTCTAGGGGACGTGGAAGTCCGCCTCCTTCCCCTTTCCGCCAAGCTCGCCCTGGAAGGCCGGCTCAAAGAAGACCCAGAGAAAATCAGCCAAAGTTATTTTCCTCAGCTGGAAAATATCCTCACCGATTTTCTGACTCGGGAAAAAGGCAAAGTCCTTTTGCAATCGGCGACGCAATCGACCCGCAAGATCTTGAACGATATCGAGTTTTCTGTGCAATTGGAGCAAAAGGCCATTGAAATGCCGCTCCAAGATCTGGAACAAAAGATTGCCCTTTTCCACAAAGAGCTTCAAAAGATCCTGAAGGATCGTGAAGAAAACGGATATTACTTTGAAGCGGAAATCAAGCGGATCATGGACTGGCTGGACCGTGAATTGAAAAGGCTTCAAAAAGACCATTTGCCGGAACTCATGGAACAGTTGCGAGAGGAAGGGGAAAAACACCAGCACCTTCCCGTTTCCAAGTATATGGAAAAAATGGAATCGGTGCTCAACGACGGCATTGTGCGCACCTTCGACGACTGGATCGTCCAACAGGAAAAGGCACTGAATGAAGAATTTGCTCGTGTATCCCGTCAGTATTCGGATCGGACCAATCATGTCATTGAGCGACTCATGCAAGCATCGGCCAAGCTTTTTGACATTAGCTTTGAAACCATTCAAACAGACGAATCTTTGCGCGCGGATAGTCGGTTCTACTACCTTTTGGGCGATCCCCCTCGATTCTTTGACATCGCAGGCGCTGTTGATTTCTTCTCAAGGAAACTCATGCCAAAAAGCTTTTCCCAGAGAAAGGTGCTCAGCGATTTGATGAAGAAATTGCCGGAACGCATCGACGCCAATTGTGGTCGTGTGCGTGCTGATTTTATGAGGCGCCTTCAGGAGAGTTTCCTTTCGTTTCGCTGGAACCTTAATGCCAAGATCGATGAAACCGCCCAGGGAATTCAAGCGGCCTTAGAAAAAGCACTGGCTATGCAAATGGTGGGAGCGGCTGAACGAGACAAAAAGAAATCCTTGCTCGCTGAACAAAGGCAAAGTATTGCGGCCGTCAAGGAATCCTTGAAACAGATCACCCAGGACGTCGCGCTGAATTGAAGGGGCGCGGCTGGAATGGGCGGAAGAAACCCGAGCGTGCTGAAAGGAGAGCGTGGCGAGGATCCTTCCAAAACGCTTTGGGGCGGACACATAGGTTTGTGGGGGCTTTTACGGGGCGGACACATCGGTCCGCCCCTACAGGTTCCTGATCATGGGGGACGGGCACATCGGTCCAGGCCCCCTACAGGGTTCTGCTCTTGGGGGTAGGCACAAGGGTTCGCATCGACAAAGCGTTTGAGGCGGACACTCGGACCAGCTGTCTATCAAAATTTTTCCTCAAGGTTTTTCTTCACAAAGCCGATTATCACCACGACTATTGAACGCAAGCTTCTTGAGGCGGCAAAAAGCCTCTTGAAAGACCGCATGAACATTTACACCTCTACAGGAATGGAGATGAGAGCATGACCCGGGACACGGAAATCCTGATCTTGCTGGTAGAAGATTCTTCGATCACACGAAAAATGGAGATCAAGGTCCTGAATTCTCTCGGCTACACTAAAATCCTTGAGGCGGAAAACGGTCGGCAGGCTCTCAACATTCTTGACGAAAATCCGCGCATCGCGCTGGTGATCAGCGATTGGAACATGCCCGATATGGGTGGTCTGGACTTGGTACGGGCTTTGCGCTCCCAAGAGCGGTACCGTGAGCTGCCCTTTATCATGGCCACAGGCCGGGCGCAGATGAAAGAACGAATGGAAGCGGCTGAAGCCGGCGCCAACAATGTCATCAGTAAGCCTTTTGCTCCTCAGGAACTCCAAAAGGCTATCGAGGACACGCTGGCCGGAAAGACCCTAAGGGGTCGAAAGTGTACCCAAGATCGGCGCGCCGAATTGACGGAAGCCGGCAAGGTGAGGCTCAAGGTGGCTCATATTCAAATCACGGATCATCTGACCTTAGGGGTGGTCAGGCACTTTATCGAAAATGGAGCGCAGACTCCGCGCCATTTTGAACTTCAGACCTTGTGCATGAGCAGCTGGAACCCGGTTCAGAAGGCTCTTGCTGAAGGCGAAGTGGATGCGGCGTTCGTGTTGGCGCCTTTGGCCATGGATCTTTTTGGCTACGGAGTTCCTTTACGTATCGTTTTGCTGGCGCACAAGAACGGAAGCATCGCCGTACGTCGAAAAGCTTCGGGACAATCGATCGCGACCATGTTTAAGGGGAAGACTTTTTTCATTCCCCACGAATTGTCTATTCATCACATTCTTTCCCATATGTTTTTCAAGGGCTTAGGCTTGAATCCGGGCATTGCGGGACAGCCTGGGTGTGATGTGATCTATGAAGTGGCTCCGCCTGTGAGGATGCCCGATTTCCTTTCGGATCAGCCCGGAGCCTGCGGCTTTATGGTGGCTGAACCCATCGGAACCAAAGCCATTGCCGCAGGCATCGCCGACGAACTCTTTTTGTCGGGGGAACTGTGGGAGAATCATCCATGCTGTGTTGTGGCGGTGCGAGACGAGATCCTTCAGGAATACCCACAAGCCATGCAGGAGCTGGTCGGGATGCTTGTCCAGGCAGGCAAGTTCATTGCCAACAACCCGGAAGCCGCTGCAGAAATCGGGGTCCAGTTCCTGGATCCTCAAGGCACCCTAGGACTAAAAAAGGCCATCCTCAAAAACGTGCTGACGGATTCCGTGGGAATCAAAACGGACGATCTTTTGCCAAAGGCCGACGATTTCGTCAAAATACAGGACTATATGGTGGATCAAATGGGTTTGGGATCCCGAGTGGATATCAGCCGATTGTTGGACCTTCGGTTTGCCGAAAGGGCCTGTCGTGAAGCCGGGAGCCTGGCCCGCCGTTCCATTTTACATGATGCATGCACCTTTGCGCGCGCAAAGGTAGAACTTCTGGAACAGCATGGAGCCTCCACCAACAAAGCGAACTTGGACCGGGAAGGCCAGTATCTGATTTTTCATCTCATGGATCAGACCTACGGTGTGGATGTCTTGTCTGTGAAGGAAATCGTCGGAATGAAACCCATTCGATCGGTACCCGAAACCCCGCGCGCCTTCAAAGGGGTGGTCAACTTGAGGGGCCAGGTCATTCCTATTGTGGATCTCCGACTGAAATTTGGTCTTCCAGAAATTCCTTACCACGATCGTACCTGTATCATCATCCTGGAAACCCCTCAGGCAGGACGTTTCATCCCCATCGGGGTCGTGGTGGATACGGTATCTCATGTGGAAAGTATCAAAGCGGGGCAGATTGAAGATGCGCCGGCCTACGGCTTGGGAGCCCCCTTGGAATACATTTCCGGCATGGCCAAATATGGAGATGCGGTGAGAATCTTGCTGAATGTACAACGTCTTTTTTCTGATCAAAAAACCCGGCTTTCTTCGGCACTCCATGAAGTGCGCTCAAAGGCCGCTTAACACGGCCTTCGATATGGGGGTACGGGCAACAATCACAAACTTAAAGTATAGAGCATGGCATACTGAGTGGAGCTATCCTTTGTCATGATGATCTCGGTGTTTACCGGTTTCCTTCGTCATGTTCACATTGGGAATGGAAAAGAAGAGGGCCATCACGACACCAAACCCGAGAAGCGTCGGAATCAGACTGTAAGGTTTAAGCTCTGTCTTGGCCTTGGAAGCGGCCGCGTGAGCTTTGCGCCAAGCGTCGATCTTTTCCATGGCTGCGGTGTTCAACGCCGCATCTTGGAATGCGGCTTCAGCTACAAACCAGGCTCCCGCTTCTCCGGCGCGAGCGGCCTCCACGGCGGCGTTCAGAGCAAAAATGTTTGTCTGAAACGCGATTTCGTCGATGGTTCTAATAATTTTTTGGGTTTGTTCGCTGGATCGCCTAATTTTTCCAATCTGCGATATTATCGCCAGGAGACAGGCAAGACTTTAAGGAAAATTTTTTCAGTTCAAGACTTTGTTTTTACCAGAAAAAAAGTTCTCTCGAGACAGAGGAAGGCTTCAGACCGAAGACGGCCCGAATCTCTTTAAGGACGGCTTGTTGCATGGCAGGAGGTCCACAGAGGTAAAAGCCCTGGTCGGCTCGAAGGTGGCTTTTCAGGATTTCGGCTGTGATATGCCCTTGAAGGAAGGAAACCCCAGGGCCGTCTTTAGGATACCCGTTGGGAAAGGTTTCTCGACTCAGGACATGGACCACATGAAGCGGCATGTTTTGAGCCATGGCGCTCAGCTCTTCCCGTGCGATGATATCTTTAAGGGTCTTATTGGCATACAGAAGAACCGCGGGAACAGCTCGGCCGGTGGCCTGAAAATGCCGTAACATGCTTAAAAAAGGGGTGATACCGACTCCGCCCGCAATTAAGGCCAGGGATGAACGGTTGGTCACGTCGGCCAAAAACACACCAAACGGCCCTTCGCAAAGGATTTGATCCCCCGAAGACAGCCCGTGGATACGCTGAGTGAATGGTCCGGTTCTCTTGATGGTAAAACGAAGCACTTGGTCCTCGGGAGGACCGGAGATGGTAAAAGGATGTGGCTCACTGAATCCTCGCTTTGTGGCAAGGCGTAACAGAGCGAATTGTCCCGCCCGTCGAGACACCAATTTCCCCGATCCCTTCAAGGGCCGAAGCAGAAGAGAAACCGTATCATGGGTTTCTGGAACAATTTGCTCCACCTGGCATAAGATTCGACTTCCTCGAAGGACCTTTACCAGCCGTCCAAGGGACCCACCCAAAAAAACTGCCAGAAGAATAAGCCAAACGCCGAATCGAAGCCCTTCTCCCATGGTGGTCCCTCGAAAGAGGGAATGAGCAAACGCCAGAGGAACAGCTCCATAAGCCAGGCCATGCAAAGGCTTCCACAGAGAAAAAGGAACGTGAAGAATCTTTCCCGAAAGGGCCGCCATAGCAGCTAGAATAAGCATAAGAAGGGACATGCGGCCTACTGTCATTTCCCACACGGTGGTGGTGACAAGCGCCGACAGGGCAAGGTCCTTTCCTCCCAGAACGTAAAAGCGGAGGGCCTGAAGGGCCACATGACAAAGGAGCATGCCGAGACTAATCAGTGCCAAGGGTCTATGGGTGCGGATCATGCGATCCAGCCCCACGAAACGTTCCACAACCCGAGTCCGACTCCCCAGGACCACGAGGACGACAAGAAAAACCAAGGCGTTTTGGGCGAGGATGGAACTCAGGGCTGCAGCCCCATGGGCTATTCCCATGGTTCCCATGTGGGGCAGAATGCTCGCTGCCCATGAGCCAATAAGAAGCAAAGGCAGAAGAGCCCCTAGAGCGATAAAGATTCTCACGGCTCGTCCATCCATCGCCCAAGCTTCGGCCTAGAGATCTTTTCCAGATTTCAGAGAGGCAAGAAAGTCAACAATAACTTCCTTTTCAGCGTCGCTCACGCGCGCTCCATGCTTTTGCATGCGCGTGACATAAGCGTTCCAAGCGTTTCGATCGTTTTTGGTGATATGGTCTCGAACACGCGTCAGATTGTGGCAAACGGTGCACCGATTTTGCACAAGCTGACGTCCTTCAGGGCTACCCTCAACCCCTTTGGGTGCCAAAAACAACGCTGATACCAACAGCAGTGAACATCCAATGGTGAGCGCGACTGTTTTGATCATGGATTTTCTCCTTCTTGCAGAGGGTCACTAGATGGTTAAGGGGCAGTGGCTTTTGATAACCTATAAAAACAAGAAGGTCCAGAAGCGCTTCTGCGAACGAGCTTCTTCCTGGGAGCGCGGGCGTCCCGTTCCGCCCGCATCAACGGCGGGCCAGGGCCTCATACCCCAAGGAAATAGACCAGTTTGCCTTTGTAGGGGCAAGGAGCCTCCTCGCCCCTACGTAGAAATGGCATTCGATGCCACGGTCATTGCGTGCTCTCGGGCAAAGTCCTAGTTTTTGGCTCTTCTTCTAAGGGAAGCCAGATGATGAATTCTGTACCCTGCCCGACCTGACTCTGGACCCGAATCACGCCTCCATGCCGGGATACAATGCCGTAGGCCACCGAGAGTCCCAGCCCGGTGCCCTTTCCCACTTCTTTTGTGGAAAAAAAAGGCTCAAAGATTTTTTCCAGATTTTCTGAAGGAATGCCGCATCCGGTGTCTTTGACGCTCAGTTCCACCCCAAGACGTTTGTTCCCTTCTCGGTCTGTGGCGATGGCCACATGACTCGAGACGGTGATCGCCCCTCCCGGTTCGGTGGCATCCAAAGCATTGAGTAAAAGGTTCAGCAGAACACTCTTGATTTGCTGCACGTCCATCTTCACCAGGGGAAGGTCTTGGCCGGGTTCGTATCGCAACTGAATGCCCTTGAGGGTCGCCTGATTTTCCAACAAAGGCAGTGTGTCCAGGACCACTCGGTGCAGGTCCGAAGGTTCCATGCGCAGCGCCGTCTGCCGAGAAAAGTCAAGAAGGCTTTTGACGATACGGCGCACCCTTTCCGTGGCGTCTACGATAACGGTGAGCATTTCCCGGGCTTCTTCGTCCAGATCATCCCGCTGCAACAGAAGATGGCCACAGGTGAGAACCCCCGTCAAAGGATTATTGACTTCATGAGCCACCCCTGCCGCCAATCGACCGATACTGCTCAGTTTTTGTGCCACCACCAGCTTGTTTTCAGCTTCTTGCCTTTGCCGTGTTTCTCGATCGCGAATGGCTTCCACCATGGATGCAAAGGCTTTCTGCATGGCACCGACTTCTCCCTTTTCGGCAGGTCCCAAATCCGGATGCATGTTGCCTTGAGCCACTTCCGCCGCTGCACGGCTCAGGCGTGCCATAGGGGCAATGATTTTCCATTCCAGAAAGTACCCCAGCCCAATGGCCACGCTCATGCCAAGAAGACTCAAGACCGCAAAAAGCAGGATCGCTTTGTTGCGCACGCTGGCATAAGGTTTTTCCAGGACTCCTACGTAGAGCATGCCGATGCGACGCCCATCCTCATCCACAATGGGTTCATAACAGGTGATATACCAGTCGTTCACCACAAAGGCTCGATCATTCCAGCGTTTACCCTCTTCCAGAACCTGGCGGGCGACATCGGGGGAAGCTCTTGTGCCTAAAGCCCGCTGACCGTCGGTATCCAAAACATTGGTGGCGATGCGCACATCCTTCAAGAAAACAGTGACGGTGCCCAGATTCCAACCGTCGTGCTCGGTGCCTCGAAACAGACTTTCTCGAATCGTGTCCACAAACGGGGACGCTCCGTTCAAGACCTTGATGCCGAAAAGAGCCGCCGAGCCCTCAGAAGAACTTTCCACTGGAACCACGACCGTCAGCACCATGGCTTCTTCCAAAGAAGTGGGCGAAGATGCGTCTTTGGACGAAGAAGGTCTAAGAGGCAGGCGAGCCTTTTCGGCCAGCGCAGGGTCCAAAAGGGCTAAATCGGCAAGGGGAAGCACCATGGTTCCCCGAATGGGCCGATGCAGCTGCAAGGCCTTTTCAAGCCAGGGGATAGCAGCCAAAGAGGCGTTCACACGATGGAGCACGTTGGAGGAAAGAACCCAGATGCCTTGGGGTTCATGAGCCAGGGCCACCAGGTCAAAAGGACCGTTTTGCGCCAGAGTTCGAAGAGGCGGCTCCAAACTTTGTTCCCCAGGTTCCTGAGGCAAATGTGAAAAATGCCCCGAATGAGCGGCGATGGACAAGGCCAGCGCCATTTTGTCCAGGTGATCCGCATACATTTGTCGTGCCGCGTTCAAGTCTTGAGTGACCCGAATTTTGGCTTCACGCAAAAATATTTTGTAAAGCATGCTGCCACCGACCAATAGGGGAACTCCGCCGGTGAGAAAGGAAAAGAGAAAGAAGGTGGCAATAAGTTTTGTGCGTGTGGAAGCCAGAACGGAGTATTTGCTTGAGAACAAGCCCATGGGAAGCCTCATGGTGAAATGCCGTGTGCGGCGTCTGCAGGTCTGAAGGCACCACACGAAAAGACAATCTTGCCGCTGAAGGAGCATCGCTTGAAGAATAGCGCCGTTCTGCTATCATTCGCAAACAAAACTCTCACAGCCAGGAACGATTGCCATGCGAAGGAGCTAAAAAATGCCTTTTAAGCAGCGGGACCTTAAAGCGGTCATCTTTGATTTCGACGGTGTTCTCGTGGATTCCGAACCCTTGCATTACCAAGCTTTTTGCGATGTCTTAAGGCCTCTAGGTCTGGCGCACTCTTATGACGTCTATGTGGAACGCTATATCGGTTTCGATGATCGGGACGCTCTTCGAGCCATCTTTGAGGATGCCGGCAGAGCGCTGGAGAGCGATCTTTTTGAACGTCTTTTGCGGGATAAAGAAGCGGCTTTTCAAAACATTGTCTCTCAAGGTGTGGTTTCCTTTCCCGGAGCGAAGGAACTCGTGGAAAACCTTTATCGTGCCGGGCTGCCTTTAGCCATCGCCTCCGGAGCCAAAAAAGAAGAAATCCTCCTCATTTTGAAGAGTCTGCAAATGCTTCACGCTTTTTCCGTCATCATTTCGGCCGATGATGTTCAAAAAGGTAAACCGCATCCGGAAACATACCAAAAGGCCCTGGAGGGCCTTCTGGCCACCCACCCCAGCCTGCCTCGTGCCCCTGAAGACGATGGATCCTCAGCACAAGGTGTGCTCGTGATCGAAGACACCCCCACAGGGATTCAGGCGGCTCGAAGCGCCGGTCTTTTCGTGGTGGCCGTGGCCCATACTTATCCTCCGGCCGATCTGCAGCAGGCCCACTGGGTCGTGCCCCGCCTTGCGGATCTTTCCTTGGACCGTCTTCGTCACGCCATACAGATGCAGGAACCTTGGCCCACTCCATGACCCGACACGTGCCGTGCCAAAAGAAAAAGGGGAAAGACCATGCTTCTCGTTCCTTCTTCCGAAATTGCTCAAAGGATCGTCGGTTTTCAAGCTCTGCTGCGTGCCCATCAAGTGGATGCGGCACTCATTCGTCAAAACACCGACCTTTATTATTTTTCTGGGACCGTTCAAGACGCCTATCTCATGATTCCAGCTTCCGGGCATCCCGTTTTTGCCGTGCGCCGTGATCTGCAGCGTGCCGAACAGCAAACGCCTCTGAGACCGGTCCTTCCGCTGGAAAGCCTTAAACAGCTTCCTTCTTTGGTGGATGAGGCCACAGGACGTTCATCTCCCCGCACATTGGGCATGGAACTGGATGTCTTGCCGGCCAACACGTTTTTTTTCTTTGACGAGAAACTCTTTCCCAAGGACCGTATCGTGGACGTGAGCGGTCTGATTCGGCAGATGCGCATGCTCAAGTCTTCCTGGGAATTGGACATGATGCGTCAGGCAGCCGTCATTTCCGACGCCGTGGCTCAAGCGGTGCCTCGGTTTCTTCATGAAGGCATGCGGGAATGGGATCTTTTGGCGGAACTGGAAAAGACAGCCAGGTTAGCGGGCCATTTGGGGTTTTCCAGAGTGCGCGGATTCAACCTGGAAATCTATTTCGGGCATGTTCTTTCAGGGCCTGAAGCCGCGGAAGCACCCTATGCCGATCATCCTACTGGAGGTCCCGGGATCAGCCCGGCTTTCAGCCAGGGTTCCGGGTATCGCACCATAGGCCGTGGCGATCTGGTCAGTGTGGACACCATGATGAACCATAACGGCTATTTGAACGATCAAACACGTAACTTCAGCTTAGGACCCCCTTCTCCCATTTTGCAAGATCGCTACGCCATGTGCCGGGAACTGCATCTTTGGCTTCGAGAACATGCGGTACCCGGAGCCGTGACCGGTGAGCTCTACGACCAGATGCTGGAGCATGTTCGAAAAGTCGGGCGCTTGGAACATTTCATGGGCCCCAATGACACCGGTGTCTCCTTTTTAGGGCATGGATTGGGCCTGGAAGTGGATGAGTTTCCCTTTATCGCCAAGGGACAGAAAATGGTGCTGCGGGAAGGGATGACCTTTGCCTTTGAACCCAAATGGGTCATTCCGGGTATCGGCGTCGCCGGGTATGAAAACACCTATGTGGTGACGGAACATGGAGCCGAACCGATCAATATCACTCCGGACGATCTGGTCATTCTTCCTTGATCGCTCTTCGGCGCCTCATTGTAAAGCCAAATGGGGCGCTCGAAGCAGCCGGCTGATCTGCCGGCTGTAATATTGCACCTGTTGACGTTCGGCGGTGTATTCCAATTTTTCCACCGCCTTGTCTTCACCTTTGGATTCATCGACGCGCCGTTCCAAAAGCCCCTTTTCCACGAAATAGCTCAGAGCATTCCCGCAAACGATCTTGGAAATGGATTCGGGTCTTTCGATGAGTCCCATTTTGAGGTGTTTTTGCCCTGCGGAAAGCACCTTTTTGATGAGATCTTTTTCCGTGTACGGTTTCTTTTGCACATACCGAAGAGAGCGCAGGACCAGCCAATAGGTTTCAAAGAAGTTTCGAATCAGCCCGTGAAAAGCCTGCACAGCCATGAGGCCTCGATGGGTCAGCATGTAGGGCTGGTCTTCGGCAGGTTCCAGGCTGCGCAGCCATGCCAGTCTTTCAAAAACATCCAGAACCTGCTTGGCCATCTGATGATCGCGGACATCCATGTCGTAGACAAATTCATACTTAAAAAAGTCCTTCATAAAAGCCAGGTCTTCCAAAACATCCGCAAGACTAAACCGGAACGTTTCTTGCCTGAGAATGGAGGTGGCCACGAAAGAGGCGGGCAGGAAAAAGTGGATGATGTTGTTTTTGTAGTATTCCAAGGTGAGCCGGTGATCGTCGTCGAGGATAAAGACTTCTTCTTCCAGTTCGTCGTCTTCGTCCTTGAGCCTATCCAAAAGCTTGCTTTTGACCAGATCTTTGAGGGTATCTTCGATCACCACGTCGTAGTTTTGAAAGCTTCGCGAAAACCTTACACCGTTTTGTTCCAGGTATTGAAAGAGCAGGTGGATCGTCTGAGTGAGCTGGACCAAAGCCGTGCCCTTACGTGCTCCGGAAAGCAGAGCCGCGGAGACGAGGGCATGGGGCGTGACCAGGGAGGCTTGGTTGATGTTGGAAATAATGCGAAAAGCGAAGTCCCGGTACATGGCATGGCGAACCTTGGAAGAAAGGTTTTTCAAATCGTAACGGTGCCGTTCCAAGTAACGCCGCAGCGACATGGGTTCGGCGAACCGAACGTAAACACGCCCGTAGCGTTTCTTGAGAAAACGTCTGGCCCGCACAAGTTGTCCCAAGCTTTCTTCCTTTTTGGCACCTCCGGTGATTTCGTTGACGTAGACTTCTTCTTCCGGAATCCGGTCGTAGCAAATGGACGTGGGAACAAAAACCAGGTCGTCGCAGAACCCTTCTTCCACCGCCTGAATAAGAATGGCCAGAAGACCCAGTTTGGGCAGAACCATTTTGCCGGTGCGGCTTCGTCCCCCTTCAATGAAAAATTCAATGTTGTGCCCGAAGCGCACCATGGTTTTGACGTAAAGGGAAAAGACTTCGGAATAAAACCGAGCGCCTTTAAAGGTTCTGCGAATAAAAAAGGCACCGCCTCGACGAAAGATAGGACCCAGAGGCCAAAAAGAAAGGTTTTTGCCTGCGGCGATAAAAGGTGAGTAGAGGTTGTTTCGAAAGAGGACGTAGGAGAGAATCAGATAGTCGATATGGCTTTTGTGGCAGGGCACATACACCAGAGTGTTATGCCGAGCGGCTTTGCGTACGCGGTGCAGGCTTTCCATGTCCACGTCGATACCGTCGAAAAGGTTGTTCCACATCCAGGTGAGAACCCTCTCACCCAGCTGAATCAAGGTGTAGCTGTAATCGGCGGCGATTTCTTCAAGGTATTCATCGGCTTCTTTGCGGATCTTCCACACGGGTTCTCCGGAGGCCTTGGCCCGGCGTTTCATGAAGGCTTCCAGCTTAGGGTGATGAAGAATGATGTCCTTGAGTTCCAGTTTGCTCTTGATTTGCGGGCCCACCACGGCTCGTCGAATCTCGTCGCCGGATTCGATCAGGGTCCGACGCAGTTCAAAAACCTGCTTGCGTCGTTCCCAAGGCTCTTGGGACAATTCGGCCTGTACCTGAAGCAGGTCCACGGGTTCCCCCACTTCTATGGCTGCATAGGAGTAGTTTCGAATGAAGGAGACGAGCTTTCTTACGAGACCTGGATTTTCCGGGTTACCAAAGACAATGTCCCAAAATCCGCGTCTTTCCTTTCGAGGGGCTCGGCTGTAAAGCAGCACCAAGGGCACCACGTAAATGGGGCGGGATATTTCTTTTTGCAAGGTCAGCAAGTGATCCAGAGGATCGTGCTGCACCATGACGGTCCGTTGGTAGTAGCCTTTTTTGCCCAAAAGAAAGAGCAGGCCTGATCGGCCCTGGTGCAGCCTATCGCGATAATAGCCGTGTTCATAGGGGTCCGGGACACCATCGCGACTCAGATGTTTCACAAGATTTCGAAGAATCACGGCGGTTGCATAGGTTCTCGGCTGCCAAAAATAAGGCCTTAGGTCAAAGAGAAAGGTCGGGGTAGGAAGCCCTAACTGGTGCAGTCGCAGACTCACGTAGACGAAATCCAGCTGGGATCGATGTCGAAGAGCGTAGATGATGCAGCCCTTTTCGGCTAAGGTTTCCAGTAGCTTTTGCTGATCTTCGGGAATGGAGGTTTTGGCGATGAGTTTTTCAAAGATGGGGCTGAGTAGAAACCGGGGTTTGTCCGGGACCGAAAAGCCAAAGGCATCGTCTGAGAGACGTTGTTTTTCTTTTCCTCTGTCGCCGAAGAAAGCCTTCTTGACGGACTGAAACCAGGTGCTCATCATGCAATCCTTCCCTACAGAAAAAAATGGAGCCTCGAGTCTGCAAAGCACAGCAACTTACCAAAAGAGGCTCGTTTTAGGAAAAGTTTTTTCCTCAGGCGTTCAAGGGAGAATCTTCCGTGCTAAGTGAACTTGTGGTGCACAATTTTGCCATCATTTCAAAGCTTCATGTGACCTTCGACCCGGGTTTTACGGTGATCACCGGGGAGACCGGAGCCGGAAAGTCCATATTGGTCGGGGCCGTGAACCTTCTTTTGGGAGGACGTGCCTCCCAGGAAATGATTCGTACCGGAGCCGAAGAAGCTACCGTGGAAGCTCTGTTTACTTTTGAAAGCCCGATGATTTTGGCGCCTCGTCTTGAAAGTCTCGATGTGGAACCATCCACGGAACTACTGATCAAACGTAGAGTGAGTCGTTCGGGAAGAAACCGAGTCTTCATCAACGGGCGCCTGGCTACCCTGTCCCAACTGCAGGCTCTGGCCACCGGACTCATTTCCATCTCCGGACAGCACGAACACCAGATCCTCTTGAACCCCGACATTCACTTGGACCTTCTGGATCAGTACGGCAACCTGGGCTCGGATGTTTTGAGCGTGGCGAAAGCTTACGGGGAATGGGCGCAGCGGCTGGAGTCCCTAAAAAAGCTTCAGCGCATGAAAGAACAGAGGCAGGAACAGATTGATTTCATGCGCTTTCAACTTCAGGAATTGGAAGGGGCTCGGCTTGTGCCTCACGAAGACGAGGAACTGCAGGCAGAACGCAAGCTCCTACAGCATGCGGCCGTGCTGCATGAAGCCGCCGAAACGGTGTATCGGCTTCTTTATCGAGATCATGGATCGGTGTTGGAAAAACTAACCGAAATCACGAAACATCTTGAAATTATCGTCGGCATCGATCCTTCTCAGAAACAGGCCCTGGATCATGTGGAGCAAGCTCGAATCCATGCCGAAGAATTAAGTTTTTTAGTGCAGCGTTACGCGGGATCCATTCGCTTTGATCCCGGAAGACTGGCGGAAGTGGAAGACCGTCTGGCTGTGTTGGGACGTTTGGCGAAAAAGTATGGTCCCACCGTGGAGGACATGATTCGAAAAAGGGAAGATCTTCGAAAGGCTTTGGGTGAAGATGCCGACGTGGCCTGGGAGGAATCGGTCCTTCAGAAGGAAGTGGTTCAGGCGGAAGAACATCTGCTTGCTTTGGCAGAGGAACTTTCTCGGAAAAGACAGGCGGTGGCGACAGAACTTCGAGGTGAAGTGGAAAACATCTTGGCGCGTCTGGATCTTCCCAAGGCCCGTTTTGATGTGGCCTTTTCCCATGCCGTGGCAGATACGGCTCACGGCTTTGCCGGACGTGTCACGCCCAAAGGCATCGACCGTGTGGAATTCCTACTTTCCGCCAATCCCGGCGAAGCCCTGAAGCCCTTGGCCAAGGTTGCCTCAGGCGGTGAACTTTCCCGTATTCTCCTGGCCTTGAAAACCCTTCTCAGCCGACAGGGCGAAGCGGAAACACTCATTTTTGACGAAGTGGACACAGGCATCGGAGGCCGCACGGCGGAGCTCGTGGGCCGTCAGTTGCAGGATCTTTCACGACGTTTTCAGGTTATCTGTATCACCCACCTGCCTCAAATCGCCTGTTTCGGAACCCACCACTACCGTGTGAGCAAGGAAAGCACAGGTGACACCACCCAGACCATGATGACTCGACTCGAGCCTCGGGAACGTGTCTCGGAACTGGCGCGCATGCTCGGCGGTGTCACCATTACCGACCAAACCTTAGCCCACGCCCGCGAATGGCTCGACCGCGCTCAGAGACGGGATTCTTAGAACCCAACAACTTTTTGACAACAAACAAAGTTTTTTCTAAAGAAGTTCCTTCTATCGCTCGATAAGAAACAGTGGGAATAGAGTCATGCTGGAGTGTTTTCCAATAAATCGGGATTCTGAGAGCCGACCTGGTTATGTCGTTGAACACAGCACAACAGCAAATGAACAAGGTAGGTGTAGCGAACTGGATTCCATGGGCGCTCCTTTCTGTCCTTTGGGCCTATCTTACCTATGCCGCCACTATTTATCTGGAACTACGGGACCAAGTTTTGATGGGCTGGGGCCTTCTCGTGGTTTTATGGCTCCTGATACGCTCCAAGGTTGGAACCATTCCCATTCGCGTTTTCATCATTCTTCTGAGTGCGTTTCTTTCGCTTCGCTATTGGATGTTTCGAACCTTTGAAACCCTGAGCTATACCGGCCCGTGGGATTGTATCGGCATGCTGCTTCTCTACGGGGCCGAAACTTACGGTATCAGCATTCATCTTCTGGGACTTTTCGTGAACATCTGGCCTTTGGAACGCGAAGAAGAGCCGAGCCTTCCTCAAGACCCGTCCCAATATCCGACCGTGGATATTCTTATTCCCACTTACAACGAGCCCGAAGAGATTGTTCGAACCACGGCTCTGGCCTGCACGCTTATCGACTATCCTCGAGACAAAATGAATATATACATTCTGGACGATGGGGGCACGGTAGCCCGAAGAAACGATCCGGACCCGGAAAAGGCCCGTGCGGCAACCATCCGTCATGAACGACTGAAGAAGCTGGCATCGGACATCGGGGTTCATTACATGACCCGGGATGAAAACGTGCACGCCAAAGCCGGAAACATCAATTATGCGCTGCAATGCCTATGTTCCACCGATGCTTCAAAGATGGAAGGGGAAAGTTTTACCTGCGTGAATGTTGGGATTCAGCAGTCCTGTAGTGATCTTATTCTTATTTTGGACTGCGACCATGTCCCGACCCGAGATATTCTCAAAAGAACGGTGCCTTACTTTTTGAGGGACGAAAAGCTTTTCCTGGTGCAAACCCCTCACTTTTTCATCAATCCCAGTCCCGTGGAAAAGAACCTGGGTATCTATGGACGTTTGCCCGGAGAAAACGAAATGTTTTATCGGCGCATTCACCTGGGCTTGGATTTCTGGAATGCGTCCTTTTTCTGCGGCTCCGCAGCGCTTTTGCGCCGTTCGTGCCTAGCCGAAGTGGGAGGTATTCAGGGGGAGACCATCACGGAAGATGCGGAAACGGCCTTAGAACTTCACCGGCGTGGCTATCGTAGTGTGTACGTCAACCGCCCCATGGTCTGCGGCCTGTCTCCGGAAACCTTTGACGCCTTCATTCTGCAGCGCTCTCGCTGGGCCCAAGGCATGGTTCAGATTTTTCTCCTTAAGAACCCTCTGCTGGCCAAGGGACTCAGCTTTATTCAGAAACTCTGTTATCTCAATTCCTGTCTTTTCTGGTTCTTCGGCCTGGCCCGTATTGTTTTCTTTCTCGCCCCGATGGCGTACCTTTTCTTCGGTCTTCGAGTCTACAACGCGTCGGTGATTCAGGTGACCGCCTACGCCCTCCCGCATCTTTTGGGGTCCATGCTTGCAGCCCATTATCTGTACGGGGATGTGCGCCACACTCTGTTTTCCGAATTCTTCGAAACCGTTCAGAGCATTTATCTACTCCCGGCAATCCTTTCCACGTTCAAGAACCCTCGATCCCCCCGTTTCAAGGTAACCCCCAAAGGAGGGCATCTCGTATCCGATGCCCCCAGTCCTTTGGGGTATCCCTTTTACGCCATGTTGGTCCTAGCCTTGTTGGCCATGGGGGCAGGTTACCACCGCTGGATCACGTTCCCTCTGGAACGGGACGTCATTGTCATCTGCCTGTTTTGGAATGTCTACAACCTGGGAATCATTTTGCTCTGTTTGGGAGCCGCTTGGGAACTGCATCAATGGCGGCGTCATCATCGGGTGGTTACAGATGAACCGGCCCTTCTTCTTACCGAAGACGGCCAAAGGGTGCCTGCGCGCATTGTGGATCTGTCCTTAGGCGGTGTGAGAGTTCGAGTAGCTCCGCTTGACGCCCAAGCCCTTCACCCGGGGAAGATTTTGACACTGTGCGCCGGGGACAGCTTCCAAAAGCAGTATTTCCTATCGGTTCAAATTGTTCGAATGGACCCCTGTCAAATCAGAGGACAACGCGAATGCACACTCGGCTGCCAATGGGCGGATGACGGGGCTCAAGCCTTTGCGGATCGGGTAGGTTTCATCTACGGTGATAGTGAACGCTGGCGGCGTTTTTGGGAATCTTATCCTCGTGGGCATTTGGCCTTGGGACGTGGCTACGTGCTGCTTCTCAAGACCGGTATCCTAAGGGCTTTTCAGAATTTTGTCGGCACGGGCAGATTGTTTGCGTATTACACATGGAGGATGATAGGGATTCTATGGACGCGAGGATTCAAAAGAGACCAAGAGGCTTTGTGACCCCGCTGGCCTTGGTTTTGGCGGCGGCCTTACTGTGCCAGCTTTTTCCTCTGACGGTATCCGCCGCTGTTGAAAAGAACGGTATCCTAACGGAGCCCATGCGTTTCAGGGTGCCATTGCCGCAGTTGGTCCCCATATCCGTTCACAAGATGCAGGGAGCTTACAACGGATTTGACGTGAGCCTGCCGGTTCCCGAGCGGTGGCATATCCACGAAGCCGTGCTCACCTTTTCCTACGTGAATTCCACAGCCCTGCTCCGGGAAAATTCACGACTCATCGTGGAACTCAACGGGCATCCTTTGGCGCAAGTGGTTCTGGAGGCACAGGCTCCTGAAGGAAAGGTCTCGGTTCGTTTGCCAACGAATCTTTTGACTCCGGGTTACAATGATCTCTCCTTTAAGGTCACTCAGCACTATGTTCTGGATTGCGAAGACCCTACCGCTCCGGAACTCTGGACGACCCTCAAGCTGGATGAAGCTTACCTAGATTGGACCGTATCGCTGAAGCCTGTGCCACTGCGACTGAGCGCCCTGCCCACCGTGGTTTTTGAACCTGCCAATCCAAGGCCGGAAAAGGTTCATATTGTCGTGGCTTCCTCATCCCGGGACGATGCGAAAAGGGCCGTCCTTGCGGCATCTGCGGTGGCTCTTCGTTTTGCTTATCGCCCCGTGACGTTTTCTGTCTCCGACACATTAGAACCCGGCCGGGACAACGTCGTGGTTGGATCCCCTGAGTTTCTCTCGCGCCTTCTGGGATCTTCGGCTCCAACCCCAGACGGGGCGTACCTGGAAGTTCGACATATGCCGAATCCCGCTGAAAAAGAGGGTGATTCCTCCAAGACGTTGGATACCACTCATGCTCTGATTCTTGTGAGCGGACCAAATGATGCTGCGGTGGAAAAGGCGCTTCAGGCCCTTGCTTTTCTCTCCTTTCCTTTTCCGGATTCGGCGTTCACCCTGGTTCAAGACGTGGCTCTGCCTGTGGTGAATCCGTATGAAGCTCGGGGGATGCTGCAATTAGACCGGACCTACACCTTTCAAGACTTGGGTTTTCCCAGTGTCACCTTTCAAGGCTACAGACCCGCTCCGTCCATTCTTAGGTTCCGCTTGCCGTCGGATATCCTCATCAAGCCCCATAAGTACGCCACCTTATCCTTGCACGTAGCCTACAGTGCGGGCATGCGTGAAGATTCCGTGCTGGCCCTTTTTTTTAACGGTAAGTTCTTTGCCTCCATTCCTCTCAGCGAAAAAACGGGGGCACACTACCAAGGGTATCGTATCTCATTTCCCACCTATCTATTGCGACCCGGAGACAACGAACTGGCGTTCCATACGGTTCTGACGCCGCTCATCACAGGCCGCTGTACCCTTATTCAGACAAACCATCTTTTACTTACGGTCTTTGATGACTCCACGCTCCATGTGCCTGGCATCTCTCACTTTGCGGCCATGCCTGACTTGAGTCTCTTTTTCAAAGATGGTTTTCCCTTCGCCCGGCATCCTGACGGACGTGAAGCCGCCCTGCTTCTTCCCGAGGCCGACTTTGCTTCCATGGAAGCGGCTGTGAACTTGGTGGCGCTCATGAGCCAAAAGGTGGGCTATCCGCCGGTGGGGTTGCAGATTTGGGAGACATTACCGGGAAAGCCTTCCGTGAATGTTCTGGCCGTGGCTCCCTTGAAGGCCCTTCCCCAGGATTTGTTGCGGGCGGCCCCGTATCATCTGCTTCAACCTGTCCAGGCTGCTTATCCTGTGGCTTCGCCACCACGCAGTGAACCGCCCCAAGGGGAAAACTGGATCAACCGTTGGCTGCGGGGCTTGTCGGGCCGAACGGGAGTGCCTCAGGATACTTCGGTGGTACGGTTTGCCCGAACGGATCAAACCGGAGGTCTTTCCGAACAGAGAGCCGCCTTGATGGAATATCGTTTGCCGGGAACATCTGATCGGACCCTGTTGGTCTTGACGGCGCACGAGGCGGCGGCGATCGCTCGAGCTGCCAGGTCTCTGTGGGAATTTGAAACCCAGGGCGCTTGTCAAGGTGATCTGGCGTTCCTGGATTGGGATGGGCCTAAGACACGGGTGCAAAGCCTTCGCGTGAGTGAAACTTATCGCGTGGGCAGCCTCACCCCGTTGACCCGTCTAGACTTTTTCGTCTACACGTACCCTTGGGCCTTTGCACTTACGGTCCTGTTAACCTTGGCCTTGGTAAGCTACATTATTTACCGGCTGCTCAAGAAGTACCGTCGGAGGCGATTGAGTGCGAGTCAAGATTAGTGTGGTTTTCATAGGGATGATTCTTTTGGTGGGAAAGCCCTTTATAGCTTGGGGTTTGGAACGCGCTCTCTGGGATGATTACAAGGATCGTTTTGTGAGTCCTGACGGGCGGGTCATCGACCGCGGGAATCGGCAGATGAGTCATTCCGAAGGGCAAGGTTACGGCATGATTCTGGCTGTTTCTGCCGATGACCGGCAGGCTTTTGATCTCATTTGGCAATGGACTCGAAATAACCTGCAGGTGCGCGGTTCGGACCGTTTGCTGGCTTGGGCCTGGGGGCAAAGACCTAACGGACAATGGCGAGTGCTGGATTTGAACAACGCTACGGACGGTGATCTTTTGGTGATCTATGGGCTCTTGAAGGGTTTCGAGCGTTGGGGGGATGCAGACCTTCGATCCAAAGCCTTGGAACTGGCCGGCGCCGTCAGGGAACACCTGATTGTGAACGTAAAAGACCGTCCGCTTCTTCTTCCCGGATATTACGGCTTTTCCGAGGAAAACGGTTTTGTGGTGAACCTGTCCTATTATTTTTATCCGGCTTTGCAGATCCTAGCTCGATATGACAACGACCCGATTTGGAATCGTATTGTTCAAAGCGGCCTGGAACTCCTGAATCGTTTTCGGCGCCCTGCTTGGAACCTGCCACCTGATTGGATGCTGGTGCAAGCGGAGGCTGTGGAGGTTTTTCAAAAAAGGTCTTCCCGCTTCGGCTACGAGGCCGTGCGAATCCCGCTGTACCTGGCCTGGGCGGACCATCGGGATGCTCTTCAACTATGGTCAGGAATTCTGGAGTGGGTGGACAAGAATGACTCCTTACCCCTGTGGGTCGATGTTGTGGAACCGGCGGTATCTCTTCACGAAGCACCTGGAGGTTTTCACGCCGTGTGGGCGGTGGCCGCTCAAAAGCTGAACAAAGTGAAGACGGCCGAAAAGCTTTGGAACCTGGCCCGCGAAAAGGTGGGTCATGAAAAGGAGGACTACTATTCCAATACGCTGTACCTCCTGAGCTTTCGATCGGTGGAGGGTTCCTGAGTGAATTTATGGTCGTCGTCCCTTACCAAAAGCCTCGCAGGGACGGGCCCCATGGATGCACATCCAGGGCCGGCCCATGGATGCCTCTGTAGGGGCGGACCTTTGTGTCCGCCCCGAAACCGACCGGGAATGGGAAACAATCGGGGCGCACACACCGGTGCGCCCCCACAAGCAGTGGTTTTCACCGTGGACGGACATCTCATGCAAGATCAGTTAGGCGAATCTGATTTCGAAAGATCCGCACGGTCTGAACCTTCGAACACAGAGGACCCAGAAATGCCGAAAAAACGTTAAGAGCCATTCCGAGCAAGGTGAAAGGTTCCATGAAAAACCTCTTTTTTTTCAAACCTCTAGGAACACCTTCGAGAAAGAGTTTTCGCCTGGAATCGCCCACGTCGTTCCGCCCGCATTATGAGCGGGATGAAGGCCCGCGCTCCCTGGAAAACCATCGGCTTTCTTCATTGTGGGACAGGATTTGGGCTCTAAACTCTTTTGCTTCGTTCTGCCGACCGGGTCGAAGCCATCGCTCTCAGTGCGTAGGATGCCTGGTCGGAGCATTCCTGGCCTTCATGGTTTTCGGAGTCCTGCAGGCCAGGGCTCAGGAATCTAACCAGGCGGCATTGATTCATGTTGAAAAGGGATCGCAGGAACACCTGCTGTTTCCGAGGGCCGTTTCTGTTCCTGTGCCGTCGTTCCCAGCTCCCGGGCAGCCATTCCGTTCGACAGGGAGTCTCCAGCAGGATGTCCCGGAAAAACGACATGCAGGCAATTCGCTGGACATGGCACGCACCCGGTTGACCATCGCCTGGGGTTACTACAATCAGGCTCGATACCAGGATGCTGTTCGCCTGTTTGAAGAGTTGACCCGCGAGGAATCATTGAAGAGTATTGCCGAGGAAGCTCGGTTGGGTCTGGCTTACAGCCTGATTCGATTGAACCGTCTTTCGGAGGCTGCGGACTTGCTGGAAGATCTGGTGACCCAAGGGATCCGGCTTGAAGAGACGGCACCGGCGCTAGTGGAAACCCTTTTGGCGCTCAAACGCTACCAAGATGCGGAAAAGTATTTGCCTCTTTTGCGCTGAAACTTGTGTCCAGAAGTTTCCCAAAACTTTCGGGTCGTCATGGACATTTTCATGCCGCACAAGACCATAGAATCATGCGTCAAGATTGAGTGCGAAAGGGACAGTGTTTTGGCATGAAGATTTTGGGCGGACACTTCGGTCCGCCCCTTCAGGTCCTTCACCATCGGGTAGGGATGAGAGAACTTTGGCTAAAGGCATGGGACCGCCTTTACGTTTTCTTGGAAGTGGCCTAGGCAGGGGGAAGATTTTGGGCGGACACTTCGGTCCGCCCCTACGGACATTGTTGTCGTCAGGCAGGTCTCAAAGGAGTTTTGGCAGACAACCAGGAGCTATTAGAGAACGTTTTTTATGCTGGAAGCGGGCGTCACGCCCGCACAAAGAGTTGGCCAAAGCTTCGCGTTCCCAGGAAAGAAGACACAGCTTCAGCCTGTAGGGGCGAGGCGGCGCCTCGCCCCTACAGGCAAGGCCATTCGCTGCAATGGTCATTGTGCGTTCTCAGCCAATTTCCGATTCGGTACCCGTAGGTTGCTGGCTGCGGGCAGGCTTCCTAAAACTTTGAAGCCGCCTTTCTTCGAAAGAGCTGCGGGGGATTTTCCTAATGAAACAAACAAGGCTGCTGGCGGCTATTTTTTGCGTGGTCTTTATCGGGGTCCTGATGGCCAGTGAAACGGCACCTTCTTTTGCGTTGGCGCAAGGGGGTTCGGCCTCGGTTTCGGATCAGAATGAGCCCGGCGTTCGGGCTCGTGCGACGCTGGAAATCGCCTGGTGGCATTTTCGTGAAGGGAGGCCTCAAAGAGCCCTTGAACTTTTTGAAGAGCTCATTTCCGGCACGGGACCTCTGCCAGTGCGTCAGCAAGCCCAGTGGGGGAAAGCCCTATGTCTGGAGCGACTGCGGAGGCGAAATGAAGCGGCTGTTCTTGTCCAAGATCTTCACAGGCAGGGATATCGCCCTCGAGAGATGGAAAAGTGGCTCAGGGAATACCAGCGGGCAGGATCCCTCGTGCAGAGAAACCTCCTGGAGGCAAGGATCAGGCAAGAGGCGGCTTTGGTGACGAAGGCTGAGAATGTTGAAAAAGTCTCAGAATTCGTGCACAGAAACCAGAGGATGCTTCGCCGGTGCGTGGCCCCTGAAGCCTTTTTTGAAGCGGCTCGAGCACTTCGGCAAAAGGGAAATGTGGTCGAAGCTCGAAACCTTCAAGAAAAACTCTTGGAATGCACGCATCATCGGTATGCCCTTCGCTTGGGGGTGTATTCCGAACTCTTGGACCTGGTGCCCGCGGACCAGGTGCTGGCATGGCTGAAGTCGGAGAAAGAGCGGGCGGATATTCCCACATCTTATCGAGACGGCCTGGAAGCCTTGGAAACGGAAGCTTTGCGTCGAAAGCTGTTCACTCTTCCCGAAACCTCTACGGAAACGGAATCACTGGCGCGTAGGATCTTGGAAAAAAACCCGAATGATCCCGACACATTGCTGAAGCTCGGTTGGCATACTTTTCATGCGGGCCGGTTTTCCGAGGCGCAAGAACTTTTTTCGAGGGCTCACACCACTCAACCGGAACGTCAGGACACCCTTTTAGGCCTTGCCCACACCCTCATATCCCAAAAGAAATTTCGTCAAGCACAGCAAACCCTGGACTCTATGACACCACCCTATTCGGAAGATCGTCGAAAAGCACTCTTTCGTCTCCATATGGAAGAAGGGACTCATCGAAAGCAGAAAAACGATCTTGCGGCAGCTGAAGCTTCTTATCGACAGGCGTCCGCGCTTGAAACGGAAGATATGGCTCCATGGCGTGCCCTGGGATGGGTTCTTTTGGAGCAGGGACGGGCGTCCGAAGCCACTAAAGCTTTTGAAAGAGCTCTTGCTTTGGAACAAGTACACGGAGACGCTGAGGGGCTCCTGCTTTCCTTGGAACGATCCGGCCATATGGATGAAGCCTATGATAAGGCTAAGGAACTTGCCTCAGGCGAGGATCCTTCCCTGAGGGAAGCCGCGGCAGGTCATTTTAAAAGAACAGGCAAGGCCCTGCACGCCGCTCAGGCGGGCTCAAAGACGAAAAACGAGGCTTCGCCGTGGAGTAGCTTGGCTGTCGCCTATGAAAGCCGTTCTGGAGATGATGGAACATCACGTCTGAAAACCCTTCGCGTTCCCTGGCACGTCTATGTGCCCACGGCTTCGGCGTCCTTATGGACTCTGAAGCTGGAAGGCCTTGATCTGGATAGCAATGATCCCGGAAAAAGACCTTTTGTGGGGTCGGCCGGCCTTTCGAAGTCCCGAACCCTTCACGCGTCTCGATGGATCACATCCAAGACTTTGACTTCCCCTGCCGTAGCCTTTCTTAAAGAAGGGATTTGGAATGTTCGAGCTGAAGTGGGCTTGACTCCCTTGGAAGGACCGATGGATCCTTTGCCGACCTTTGCCTTGGAACTTTCCGACCTCACATGGAGGTTGGAATGCCATCAGGAATCGGTGGAAGATTCGCTCCTTTCCTGGATCGGCCAGCGTGATCCCTATTCGAGCAAAACCTGGGGGCGAGTGGTTCGAACCGGAGGATCCCTGGCTTATAGCCGTTCCGAATCCGGTGGAATCTGGTCCAGGGTTCGGGTAGGTGCCGACCACTATCATGGAGAAAATGTGTGGCGGAACTCTTCCGTCTCGGGCGATGTGGCAGTGGGCCAAAGCTATCCTTGGAAAGCCGGAACCGTATCGGTGGGAGCGTTCTTTGCTGCGGCACACTACGATCGAAATACCGACTTTTACACCCTCGGACACGGCGGTTACTTCAGTCCGTCCCTTTTTGTGATGGCTGGACCTACGGTTCGATATCGCACGGACCCCGACAAGCCCTGGTGGCTGGATGCCCAAGCATCGGCAGGATACCTTTATTACAAAACCGATTCGAGCCCGGTTTACCCGCGGCACGATGGGCATGAAAAATATCCAGAAGACCGTTATTCCGGGCTGGGCTATTCCGGATCATTCAAGGCCGTGCGACTTCTCAAGCCTCATTGGGCCGTGGGAGTGCACCTGGATGTGGATAAGTCCTCCGATTACACGCGCTGGTCTGCCGGTGCCGCCATCACCTGGTTCTTCGACGCCCGCTCCACCTTGGGCCACACCGTTCCGCGTTATGACCTCTTCTTTGAGCCCCCAAAACGGTGACCGATACCTAGGAATAGCAAGGCATAGGAAGGTTCATAAAGCATGTGATTCATGGAAATCGGTTGAGGGAAATCAAATGTAGGGGCGAGACGCCGCTTTGCCCCTCCCTTGAAATGGCATTAAAGACCTTGTTATTGCGAGTTCCCGGACAGGCTCCTATTTGGATGTTTCGTCCACAACCTGAGGCACAAGATCTCCGGCTTTTCCCTGCAGGCTGACGTTAAAAGCGCGGCTGTATGGGGTGGGTTCCAGGTTGATTTCCACGACGAAAGCTCCGTGCTGTTGTGCATAGAGGCCCATGGAAGCGGCGGGCTGAACCACACCGGAGGTGCCGATGACCATCATAAAGTCGCAGGCTTCCAAAGTGCTGTAAGCTTTGTGCAGCACATCAGGGTCCAGGGTTTCCCCGAACCAGACCACATCGGGCCTTAGCATTCCCCCGCAGCCGTCACATAAGGGCGGAAACGGCACAGGCACACGCCGATCTTCGGTTTTGCGACCGCATTGGGTGCACCGCACCCACCAAATATTGCCGTGCAGTTCCACCACCTGGCGGGATCCTGCGGCTTGGTGCAGCCCATCGATATTTTGGGTAAGAAGCACGAACCTTTCACTACGTTTTTCCAAAGTCACCAGAGCCTTGTGGGCTGCATTGGGCTGCAAGGGTTTGAGGATTTCACGACGATAGTTGTAGAATTCCCACACCAGTTGAGGATTTCCGGCAAAAGCTTCCGGTGTGGCCAGATCCGTCGCCCGGTAGCTGCGCCACAAACCTCCCGCTCCACGAAAAGTCGGAACGCCGGATTCTGCGGAAATGCCAGCCCCCGTGAGCACCACAAGGTGTCGGGCTTCTCGTATCTTTTCTCGAACCAGGGCTATGTTTTTCGTTATTTGTTCCGGTCGAGTCACAGCGCCCCTCCTTCATCCAAGGATCGAAAAATGGTGTAAATGTCCAGCCCTCGGCGCCGAAATCCTTCCAGCCCATAGACCATGTTGGCTTCAAGGACCCACCAGCGGTCATGGGCGTAACAGATGTCAAAGCCCACTTCATCGAAGCGGCACACGGTGGCGGTCCATTGCGCGAAATCCAAAGCCTCTTTGGGAATGTTTTCGAAACTGATGCTGCCGCCTCGGGACACATTGTTTCGAAAATCACCCGAACGAGCCAGGCGCCAATAAGCATGAACCACTTGTTGAGCGATGAGCACAACCCGAAGGTCCCTGTCGATGGGAAGATATTCTTGAATGTATGCCGGATGGTGATCGGCAAGATACCCGGCAAGGTCTTCTTTGGAGCGCAGCAGCCATACCCCTTCGCCTTGGGAGGAGCCGACGGGATTCTTGGCGATCATAGGAAAGGTAAAATCTCGAAGAATCCTTTCCGTTCGGTTTGTGCCGTAGTAGAGTTTGGTTCGAGGATGCGGCACATTCAGAAGTTGAAAAAGAGACGTTTGCCGAATCTTATGGCCCATGAAGGCGTAGTAGTTTCGAGGAAAAACCATTTTTCCCAGGGATCGGAAAAGATCTTCATACAAACGGCTGGGATAATAAACCTTTGGACATTGGACGATTCTTTCTCGAACCTCTTGCGAATAATCGAACCAGTTGGGCTGCACGCCCACGCAGCGCACAGAGGAACACTTCCGAAGACGTTTTCCCAAAGACAGGCGTTCCTCGGCCATCTTTTTCCTCCTTCACGATTTTTATGTGACATAAAGTCAATTCTCATGTCAAAATTTTCGGACCCATGCCTCCCAAGAAAAGGAGTCATACCATGGTGCGAATTGTGGCCTTGTTCGGAAGCCCGAGAAAATCTGGAAACACGTCTACCCTGCTTGCCCATGCTGTCGAAGGCGCTCGCGAAGCCGGAGCCGTCGTTGAATGTTTTTACCTGCGGGACCTTAAAATGTCTCCATGCCTCGAGCTTTACGGTTGTAAGACTTCGGGGCGTTGCGTCATCGAAGATGATTTTCAAAAGGTTGCGGATGCCATCATGGCATCCCGGGGCATTGTGCTCGCCTCGCCCGTGTTCTTTTACACGGTCTCTGCACACACCAAGATCTTCATGGATCGATGCCAATCCTTGTGGGTGAAGCGCTATTGGATCGATGAAATTCCTTTTGGTTCCAAAGACTATCCTCGACGAGGCTTCTTTATCGCCGCCGGGGCCACTCGAGGCAAAAAACTCTTTGACGGTGTGCTGCTGACCGCCCGCTATTTCTTTGACGCTCTGGGAGCCGATCTGTGGGACACCCTTCTGGTGAGAGGTGTGGATGCTGAAGGCGATATCCTCAAACAGCCACAGGACTTGATCGCCGCCCGTGAAAAAGGTAAAGAGTTCGCTCGAATTTTGATGGGTTGGACTTAAGAGCTTCACCGAGAAGGGCTCTTTCTCGGGAGCGCGGGTGTCCCTTCCGCATCATGAGTGGGCCGGTGGGGCGCTTTTAAGGAAAGGTTCTTTCGCGCACATGCTCGTGAGGGGTGACTGAATTGTAGGGCGGACACGCGGGTGTGTGCCGGTAGGTGTTTGCATTCAGGGGCGGACACATCGGTCCGCGTCGACGGGTGATTGGGTTTTGGGGTGGGCCTGTTGGTCTGTTCCCAGAGGTGATTATATTTGGGGCGGACACATCGGTCCGCCCCTACAGGTGGTTCTATTTTGGGGCGGATGCGCGGGTACGTCCATAAAGGTGATTGTATTTTAGGGTGGAGATGCGGGTCCGCCCTTAGATTGAGAGGACAACATGAGGAACACTATGGAAGAAAAAAGTCAGAAGGCCTTTCTTATTCTGAACAGCCTTTTTGTAGGAAGCTTGGTCATTGCGTCGGTTCTGGCCAGCAAGATCATTACGATTTTTGGTTTGGTGGTTCCGGCGGGCGTTTTGGCCTATTGTGTTACCTTTGTGGTGACGGATGTGGTGAGCGAATTATGGGGACGAGAGAAGGCCAATACGGTGGTCTTGGGAGGCTTTGTCGCCCTTGTCTTTTCCTTGATGCTGGTGCGTCTCGCCGTCATATGGCCACCGGCTCCTTTTTGGCCTCATGATCCCGCCTTTCGAACCGTCCTGGACAGTACTTCAAGGATCATTGTGGCTTCCTTGACCGCCTATCTTTTGAGTCAATACCATGACGTGTGGGCTTTTCATCTGCTGCGGCGCCTCACTGGAGGAAAATTCCTTTGGGTTCGAAACAATGTTTCCACAGCTCTTTCACAACTCATTGACACGGTGGTCTTTATTACCATTGCCTTTTACGGCCTGATGCCCATAACGCCGCTAATCCTCGGCCAGTGGGTCATCAAGCTCGCCATCGCGCTCCTAGATACCCCTGTGGTCTATGCGGCGGTCTGGCTCTTCAAAACTCGGCAATGGGCCCCTTCGTCGCCGGTTCTTCAGACTTCTTCAAGTCGGTGAGGGCCATGTGAACCGCAACACGGCCGGAAGATCCCAGAGTCAAGATGTCCTGGGTGCTCTGAGGTTTCTCAAACCTTTGGTAGGCCGGTATGCATGGCGTCTCACGGTGGGTTTTCTGTGCCTGGCCGTGGTGGATATCCTTCAACTGTGGATTCCTCGTGTTATGAAACACGCCATAGACGGCGTCTCCTCGGGCTATAACCCCAATCAGTTGGTCATACGGGCCGCTCAGATCGTTGTCCTTGCCCTGCTCATTGCTGTGCTGAGGTACTTCTGGCGATACTTTCTTCTCGGTTTTTCTCGATTTTTGGAAAAAGACATTCGCCGGAACATGGTGGCTCATGTGCTGACGCTGGACCGAACCGCCCTGCACAAACGAAGTTCCGGCGACATTCTTGCCCTTTCCGGCAATGATCTCGCCTCGGTTCAACTTGCCGCAGGCATGGGCCTGGTGGCTTTTGTGGATGCGGTTTTCATGAGCCTGGCCACTTTGGCTTTTATGGCAGCTTTGCATGGAAAGTTGACGGCTATCGCCGTGGCTCCCCTGCCCTTTCTGGCTTTGGCCACTCAGTTCTTGTCCGGTCGATTGCATGAACGGTTTGTCAAGGTCCAGGAAAAGTTTTCGGAACTGACCGAATGCGCTCGCACCACTCTTGCCTCGATTCGATTGTTCAAAGCGTACAACCAGGAAGATGCGCAAACGAAGCGGTTCGATGTTTTGGGGCGAGCCTATGTACATCACAATCTGCGAGCAGCCATGGTGCAGGGAACCCTTTTCCCCTTTGCTGGTTTGGTGGGGAACACCAGCGTGCTGCTTGTCCTTTACTTCGGCGGTCTTCTCACCATGAAAGGCGCCATCACGACCGGTGATTTTGTAGCTTTCATCACATACCTGCACCTGCTCACATGGCCTATGATGGCCTTCGGTTGGGTGGCCAATCTGTTCCAAAGAGGCCTGACGAGCCTGCAACGGATTCAGGGGCTTCTCAACGACCGCCCCGCTTTAAGTGATCCGTCGAAGCCGGTTTCCATTCCTTCAGCACCTTTCACCTTAAGCCTTCACGAATGCATTTTCACTTATCCGGGTATGGAATCTTCCGTGCTTCACGGGTGCTCCCTCACTTTGGAACCCGGCATCACGGGACTCGTGGGACCCACGGGTGCCGGCAAATCCACCATGTGTCATCTTCTGGTTCGACTCTATCCTGTGCCTCGAGGCACCTACATGGTGAACGGCTGGGACGTCAACGATCTAAGCCTCAGCAGCCTTCGATCTCTCATCGCCTATGTGCCTCAAGAAGGGGTTCTTTTTTCAGACACGGTGGCCGCCAATATCGCCTTTGGCAAACCACACGCCGAAAGGCGGGAGATCGAAGCGGCGGCCCGAGCCGCCGCCATTCACGACGAAATCCTTGCCATGCCTTTCGGCTATGAAACACGCATTGGGGAAAAAGGGGTGCTCCTTTCCGGAGGGCAGCGCCAACGGATTGCATTGGCTCGAGCCCTTTTGCTCGACCGGCCGATCCTCATCATCGATGACGGTCTTTCCGCGATGGATACAGAAACAGAGCATCTGATCCTGGAGCACCTGAGACGTTATTGCCGAGGCAAGACCTGTTTGATCATTTCTCACAGAATCGCCCAGCTTATGGACGCCGGCAGACTTCTTGTCATGGAAAACGGACGTGTGGTGGATGCCGGCACCCATCACGATCTTTTGGTTCGAAATTCCTTTTACCGTAGCATTTACCACCATCAAACCCGCTCCGAGTGCGTGCGTTGAGGTTCTATGCATTACGGGTACGGATACTTTGAAGAAGCTCAGCTGGGACGCATTCGAGATCTCAAACTGTGGAAGCGTCTTTTGAAAATCTTACGGCCGTTCTGGAAACCCATTCTGGGAGCGGCTCTGCTGTCCCTTTTGATTTCCGCAGCCAGCTTGATCATTCCATACCTGGTGCGGCTGGGTGTGGATCGATACATCACCGCGGAAAACCTGCCCTGGACAGACCGCTGGGACGGCCTGCGCTGGCTTGCCTTGGTCTTCGTCGGCCTTATGCTTTTGGGGTTTCTGGCGAACTTTTTTCAAGTTATCCTTCTGGAATGGGCCGGCCAGCAGGTGATGCACGACCTTAGACAACGCCTTTTTCATCACGTGGTGCATCTGGATGTAGCCTTTTTCAACCAACATCCCGTGGGGAAACTGGTAACGCGACTGACCAACGACATTCAAAACATGCATGAAGCCATGACTTCGGTCGTGGTAACCGTTTTTAATGATTTCCTTCAGCTTTTCGGTATTCTGACAATCCTGTTTTGGATGGATTGGCGCCTGACCGGTATGCTCTGCACGGTCATTCCCTTGATGATTGTGGTGACTTTCCTGTTCAGCCGCCTGGCTCGAGAATCCTTTCGAGAGCTTCGAACACGCCTGGCACGCATCAACGCCTTTTTGCAGGAAGTTCTGGGCGGTCTTTTCATTGTTCAACTTTTTCAAAGGGAAAAAGACACAGCCACCCATTTTGAAAGCCTCAATGAAGCCCACCGCTTGGCCGCTTTTCGGCAAATTCACCTGTTCGGTGTTTTCATGCCGTTTATCGAAGTGGTCCATTCCAGCACCGTGGCTCTGATGATCTGGTTCGGCGGTCGAAGTATTCTGAACGAATCCATGACTCTGGGAACTCTGATCGCCTTTCTGTCTTATGTGCGATTGTGTTTTCAGCCCTTAAGGGAACTTTCCCAAAAGTATTCCATTGTGCAGTCGGCTTTGGCTTCCGCCGAAAGAATTTTTGAATTGCTGGACACTCAAAAATCGTACCCAGAACCCTCCGTAACCAAGACACTGCCTCACGTGCGTGGTGCGCTCACCTTTGAGCACGTCTCCTTTAGCTATGATTCCGACCGGCTCGTGCTTCAAGATGTTTCCTTTCATGTGGACCCAGGAGCAACTCTGGCAATTGTCGGGGCAACGGGAGCCGGCAAAACCACCTTGATTCATTTGTTGGAAAGGTTTTATGAACCCACGCAGGGTCGCATTCTTTTGGATGGCTATGATGTGCGGTGTTTGGATATGCGATGGTTGCGTCGACAGATCGGTTTGGTCATGCAGGACGTTTTTCTTGTGCCGGGAACATTTCGAGAAAACATCTGCCTGGATTTAACTTTGGATGCCAAGTCATTGGATCGCATCGTAGAACTCGCTCAGCTCGGCTCCCTGATACGCCGTCTTCCTCAGGGGTTGGAGACTCACATCGGCCCCGGAGGTATGGATCTTTCTGCAGGACAAAAGCAACTTCTGGCTTTTGCGCGCGTGTTGGCACGAGACCCGAGGATTCTTATTCTTGATGAGGCCACATCCAATGTGGATTCTTCCACGGAAAGGGACATAGAAGCTGCCGTGGAAACAGTGTTGGCGGGTCGAACGGCGATCCTTATCGCGCACCGGTTGTCCACGGTCCAGAGAGCTTCTCAAATTCTTGTGTTGGAAAACGGGCGTGTGATGGAATCGGGACGCCATGAAGATTTGCTTCGACAAAACGGCTATTACGCCAGATTTCTGCACAGCAGTCTGGTGTGTAGGTCGACAAAGGAAAACGGTGTTTTTGAATCTTCAAACCGGTTTTCACTCACAAAGTAAAGGAGCATGCCATGGCAGCCAAAAGGTCGAACCTCTTGAAGCTTTTCTCCCTCATTTGGTGCCTCACTTTCGGAATGGCGAGCTTTTCCTTTGCGCAACCCGCCGTGGAACAAATGGGAGGATGGGATAAGGGGAGTGCCTATAACCAATTGTACAAGGCTCAGGAACTAGACAAGATCAAAGGCACCATCGTGAAGATTCACGAGGTGATTCCCATGAAGGGCATGAGTCCCGGGGTGGCTCTGCTTTTGGAGGATAAAGATGGTCCCAAGACCTTGGTCCACTTGGGTCCCCGATGGTTCATCGATCCTAAGACCATGGGCCTGCAGGTGGGGGATACGGTCAAAGTGACAGGATGCTGGGCGGATGTGGAAGGCCAAGAAGTGTTTATGGCATCCAAGGTGAAAAAAGGTGATCATTTTGAATTCAAGGTTCGACTCACCAAGGACGGGACACCGTTTTGGACCATGAGTCCGGAGGAATTGGCCAAAGAGCGCGAGAAAGAATGAGGCGATGATCACCTTTTTGCTGGTCTTTGTCACCGTCTACGCCACCATGCACGCGGTTTTTCTTTATCGCGTGCACAGCCTTTTTGAAGGCCGAAAGGTCTTGTGGGCGGTGCTTATCATCTTTGCCGTGGCCATGATTCTTGCTCCCATGGTCTGTCGTCTTCTGGAAAGAACGGGTTGGGAAACTCAGGCACGCTTTGTGGCCCATCTGGGTTATCCATGGATGGGATTTCTGTTCCTGGCCTTTTGGCTTTCCCTGCTTGTGGGAGCCGTCAATGGGTTTTTGTGGTTCCTGCACCGTTTTGGTTTCTCCGGTACGGCTCAACTGCCCGACAAGCCGGCCGCCTGGTTTGTCCTTATTGCTGCTGGTGTCCTTAGCATCTACAGCACACTGGAAGCTCAAAACATCCGCGTGGAACGAGTGCGCTTGGAAACGGAGAAACTACCGGCTCATATGCCCCGTTTGGTCCTGGCTCAGATTTCGGATGTGCATTTCGGCCTCAACGGCAGACATGCCCGCGCCGAAAGGATCGTTCAGCTTTTACGGGACATCAATCCTGATCTTGTCGTTTCTACGGGGGACCTTGTGGATGGAACACCCCATTCCCTGGAACCCCTGCTTCCTTTTTTCCAGGAAGTTCAGCCTCCTCTGGGCAAGGTGGCCATCGTGGGAAACCATGAATACTACGTGGGACTGCAAGGAGCCATGGATTGGACACAACGGGCCGGGTTTCTTCTCCTCAGGGATAATGGAACAACACTGGGGGGCGTTTTGAATGTGGTAGGCGTCGATGACACATGGAAAGATCGGCCCGAAACGGAATCGAGCCTGCTGAAATCTTCTTCCAACGGGCTTTTTACGCTCTACCTCAAACACAGACCTCAAGTATGCGAAGCCACTCTCGGCCTGTTTGACCTTCAGCTTTCGGGTCATACGCACCGGGGCCAGATTTTTCCTTTCTCTCTTTTTGTGGCTCTAATGTATCCTTTTTTTAACGGAACCTATGAACTGGACAAGGGGTCCGTGCTGCATACGAATCGAGGCACCGGCACCTGGGGACCTCCCATGCGGTTCCTGGCCCCACCGGAAATCACCCTTGTGGAGTTGGTGCGAAAGTAGAGGCACGGCGCGCCATGCCCTTACGCTCTGGCCTCCAAGGGCTTATTCTCAATGTTCGCACCCGCTCCTTGCTTCATGCCATGGAGCTGGACATGTTTCAAAGGCGTCAACTGTGACATCAGGGGGAAGGAATCATGGACAAGAACCGATGGCTCTACCTTATCGGCGCACTCCTTTACGTCAATGCGACGACGCTTGTTGTGCTGGGGCTTTTGCTCAAATTTATGATCCCCACAGGAGGTCGAGCCATGGGAGGGCCTCCGTCCTTTCTGGGGCTCACTCGCCATAGCTGGGCCGATATTCATGGAACCCTGGGAATCCTTTTCGTGGTGCTCACCGTCGTGCATATCGTCCTGAATTGGAATTGGGTGGTGCAATCCTCCAAGCGCTACTTTCAAGACAAGTGGGCCAAGGCTCTGGTGATCATGAGCGCGCTATGGGTGCCGGTGGTTTTGGTCGGCTGGATCGCCTCCCGTTTCTGACCGATTGGCCGCAACCGCCATGGTGACGTCGGCTCGCAGAGAGGCTTCTAAAACCGAAGGCCCTCATCGCTCCAAGGAAAACTCTCCCCGTTCAGAACCAGCCTTTCCTTGGCGAACCATAAGGCTTCCTCGTCGCCGTCGCCTTTTTTCGCAGCAGTATCCTCGATTTTGTCTTTTCCCTTGGAAGACTTATTGGAAATTTTCCCGTTTTCGGCATGGTTCATGAGGTATTGAGTGTATCTATGGATTCTTCGGACTTGTTCATCGACGGAAATCACCGTCACCGAAAAGATCATGGTGATTGTGTAGGCATCCTGAGGGGTTCTGTCTTCCGCAAGCTTTTCTCGAACCAAGGAAACAGCGATTTGCCCCTGGCGCTTTTTCTTGAGAAACTTCTTTGTGGAAAGGGCGTCCTTGAAGGTCAGCATGGTGACTTCGGGATGATGCGGTAACGAAGCCATTTCGGAAGGCTCGAACTTTCTTTCCCCTTCTTCATCGATCACCCGCAGCTGAATCCTTAAGTTGTCGGCTATCCAGCGCGTGGGCAAGAGCAAAGCCAGGTTGTCGCCTCGAAAGACGTTGAGAGGGTTCAACCACGATTTATTTTCGGCAAGGAGCAACACACGGTCGAATTCAGGTTGAATCTTTCGAAGAATATCGCGGTTTCGAAGCTGCCCGTAAAGCCATAAGACATCGTAGTTCTTGATGCGATCGTTTTTCAGCAAAATGTCCATGATGCGATGAAACACCTCATCCCGTGCTTCCAGGAGCAAGGCGGGGCCAAGGGCGCGCATCATTTCAGGATCTTCAATGAAGGCCATGTATCCGTTGTCCAGGTTCTGCAAAATGAGGCGGCCTGCCTTGTCGCGATCTCCCAAGCGTGCATAGTGCAAAGCGGCAAAAAGGATGTTCCCCCAGTCTTCGTCGTCCGAATTGGCCAGAATCACTTCCAGATCGTGACGGATCTGTTCCGGGGATGCTTCCTGAATGGTCAGCATGATCTTATGCATGGCGGTAGAGGCCGCGAAAGGGTCTTTTCTGAGAATGCCCTGGTGAATGTTTTGAAAGCGCAGGAAACAGCTCAGAGCCTCCTTGTGGTTTCCCATTTCATAGGCAGCCTGTCCTCGGTAGTACCAGTAAGGGGGAAACATCTGAAAAGAGCTTTCCAGCCTTTCCAATTTACGGAAACGCCGTTCGATATCGGGTTCTTTTAGGATAGCCGTGTAATCGGTCAGCTGCTTTTCGTTAAGGCGCCATTCGTCGGGTAGGTTGTACCGACGCATGAGGTCCCACGAGTATTTGAGCAGTTTCTTGTAAAAGTTGTTGATTCCTTGCAGGGTGGCCGCTTCGATTTTCCACGCGGCTTCTTCCCGCTCTTTCTTGTAGTCATCCATGTGGTCACGGTAGTTGAAGTAAAAAGAACCCACATTGAGCATGGCGCTGAGCACACCCATGTAAGGGTTGAGAAGCAGGTCGCTCTCAAAGATGCGCTTTCGAAGGCGCTTTTTCAGTTCGGATTGAACGGTTTTTTCGTAGCTGCGTGCGAGATAGTTTCTTTCATGTTCCTGGATTTTGGAAGTGGTGAGCAGATCCATGAGTTCCTGAAGCAGGCTGATGATGTCGGCATCGGGTATCTTGTTGAGGTTTAGATTGTTGATGATGGTGTTGTATTCCTGGTCCAGGACCACCTTGTCGTTATAGGTGAGAATATGGGTCAAAGAGATGGCGATCTGATTCAAGGCTTGAAGCACCTGCAGTTGAACACGCTGGTCGGGGCTTTCCTGGGGTTGCTGGGCGTACGCGGACGGGAGAGCCACGGCAACCGGGCCAGAGATCATAAGGCCGAACCAGAGGACCAAAAACCCTAGAACGCTTCCCAAGCGCAGATGGCTTCCCTTTGGTGCCTCGTTTTCCCCACCGTTGGGAGCCTGTCCGGGAATGAGAGAAGGCGATGGTTTTCTTGGAAGTATGGGCCTGCGGCCTGGCATTTGTGCGGGCGGGACACCCGCGCTCCCAGGAAGAAATGCGTTCTGAGACACGCTTCTATGGGCTCGGACGGACGCGCTGACCTCATTATGCGCTGCATGACCCTGTCGGGGCCGATCTGCGTGTTCAAACGATTCTTCGGCACGACAGCCTTGTCCATACTTAGTAAAGACATGACTTTCGATCTTTCCTGCCTTTTGCTCGCCTTTTTCCATGGATTTTATCCACCTCTCACCTGAGCTCGCCTTAAGTTCTCGCGAGTGGGCAAAACTCTCATTGAAAATTCCATTGCTCATGACCACGGCAGATCGCCACTGTGTCCATGGAGCACCACGGCGTGAGCCGAAAAAACAGCCCAGGCCGAATCCCCTTCCTTCATGGACATGCGGCGGGCACTTTCGGAAGAGACAATAGCGCATAATTCCGTGCCGTCGGCAAGTTCCACGGTCACTTCCGTTGTCACCAGTCCTGCAAGGACTCGACGAATCGTTCCATGAAATCGATTTTCACAGGTCACCAAAGGTTCTTTGATCCCCGGGACAAGGATCAGCCAGGGAGCCTTGACCTCTGCGACCATAAAGGTTCCTTCCCGAATACCAAGGCGACGAAGGCTGTCCAAGGTGATCACCGTTTGGATGCGGTGGCCTCCAAGGGTGAGCAGATCCACCGTGGCCTGAATATCGCCGCAAAGAACCGTGTCCACTCGGCCATAAAAAGCGTTTCGAGCACTGGTTTGTCCGGCCGATTCTCGTTCAAGAAAAAGTCTCATCACGTGGCGAATGTCTTTGTCGGAAAAGGACGGATAAGGCAAAGGCGCTTTGGAAACGGTCGTCCCAAGAATTTTTTGCACGACCGGCAAGGGAATATGGCCTTTGAGAAGTTCCATGGCGCGAGCTTTACGGATCATCTCGGGCCCACCAAGATGTGAAGCATAGCCGCAAGCCTGAGCTCTCTCGTAAAATTTTCTGCGAACAAAGGCGGCATCCAACAAGAGAGATCCCTTCACGTGCCCCTGAACCCCGGGGTCTTCCACAAGAGCTCGAATATCTTGAAGGCCGTGACGCGAAATATCCACAAGACGCCCAGGCGAACCCTGGCGGTTGCTTCCACTTCGTAGAAGCACGCATCGATTTTCCCAGTCGATGTCTTCAAAGGGATTCAGACGAAGCACTTCATTAAGCTTGGCGCCCGTATGGCGAATGAGCAGAAAAATAAGAAAGATTCGCAGTCTTGCCGTGCGATGAGCCGAAGCCTCCTCGACCCATCGGCGGAAAGACTCTTCCAACCGCCGCAGCCCTTCCGTATCCAAACACTCCGTGCGACTGGAACGGTCGGTCGTGCGGCGGCTTTCGGCCTGATGGCCTTCGGCATGCTTTTCTCGGGGTTTGGGGCTCATGAGGAGCTCCTCTTTCCGAACGTCCTTCCTTTCCGCCCGGATGCTGCCACTAGACGAATATCCGTTTTTTCTTCCAATTCTTAAAAAAAACCTTTGTCCCAGCTTTTTTATCATCTGAACATCTTCGGGCGCCCTATGTATCACAACTGCCCCGTCTTACGCCACAAACACCAGTACCTTCGCCAAGCCCGAATCCGTACGGGAAAGTGTTTTTAACCCCAAATATTTGTCACTGTTGGATCGGGCCACGCATTCTTTCATGAGGGCCTGATCAGCAGGAGTATCCAAGGGCCAAGCCATGTGTCCGCCACCAGCTGGTTTCTTAGCGATGCTGAAAGCGCCCGCTGAAATCTTGACCCTTAAAAGAAACCCCTCTAGAATGACACGAAAGATTTAATTTTCGTGTCAAAATAAGAGACGATCCTTTAGACGAGGGAGGGGGGTATGTTCTTTTCTACGGCAGGGATTGAGGTGGCTCCATGGATTCCACCATTGGTGGCTTTTGGCATCTCTTTTTTTACGTCCATGGGAGGTGTTTCCGGCGCGTTTCTCCTGTTGCCTTTTCAGGTGTCGGTTTTGGGTTATACAGCTCCATCGGTGAGTGCCACCAATCAGTTGTTCAATATCGTGGCGATCCCCAGCGGGGTTTATCGGTACTGGAGGGAAGGCCGCATGGTGTGGCCTCTGACATGGGTTGTGGTCTTCGGCACGCTCCCCGGTGTGCTCATTGGAGCTTTGGTCCGCGTGGCGTACCTTCCCAACCCGAAGCACTTCAAGCTTTTTGCGGCCGGAGTCCTGCTCTACATCGGTCTCAGAATGGTGCAGGATCTGCTCAAGAAAGACTCGGGAGGGAACAAAAAAGCTGATGCCGAAAAGAGGTTTCAGGAAATGGTACGACGTCATCGAACCTTGGCGGCTCAGGCCGGTGAAGGCGGAGGGCAGGCGCTTCCAACGGTCAAGGTGACCCATTTTGACAGCCGTCGGCTCGGCTACACTTTCTATGAAGAATCCTATGACGTTCCTTTTTGGGGCATTTTTGCGCTCGCCTTTATCGTGGGGATTGTGGGCGGCATCTACGGCATCGGAGGCGGAGCCATTATTGCCCCGTTCTTTGTAACTTTTTTTAAACTGCCCGTTTACACCGTGGCCGGAGCGGCACTCATGGGCACTTTTGTCACGTCTGTGGCCGGAGTCGCTTTCTATCAGGCCATGGCCCCCTTTTATCCCAACATGTCCGTAGCGCCGGATTGGCTTTTGGGTCTGCTGTTCGGCCTTGGCGGCATGGCGGGGATGTATCTTGGAGCCCGCTGCCAAAAATACGTGCCGGCACAGGCCATCAAATGGATGCTTGCCGGCATTATCGTCTTTACCGCGGCAAAGTATCTTGTGGATTTCTTCCGGTAAGACAGGATCGGTCGACGCACCTCAACTTTACACACAGTTCCCTCTTTGCATGATAGAAACTGAAGTTCTGGAAGGTCGCTTTGCCCATCGCCTTATGATTCACCCCGAAAACAATGGGGTAATCCGCCGGGCCAAGGACAAAATCCGCGATTCCTTTAGTAGGACAAGGTTTTCTCGAAACATCGCCGTAGGGCGCATGAAGGCGAAGCCGAAATGCGCCATCGTAAGCAATGAAGAAGAAGATTTTCGCGGATAGTTCCCTTTCCTTGTAGACCCTGAAGCGGTCTGCCCAGTTCTCGATCTAAATCCGGTAAGAAACTCGGCGCCGGCTTTCGGGTGCAATCAAGTGCGCGCATCGAACGGCTTTTGCGCTTTCGTTCATGGGTTGCCCACTATTGGCTTGCTTTTCATGCGCTCAGTTTGCGGAGCCCAATCTCTTGCATGCTTTCTCTCGGAGCAAAAGGGGAATGGTGCGAGCTCGGTATCGAAAGATCCAGGTGATCAAAGCGCCGATAACGGGGGCGGACCATTCTCCCATGGGGTGCAAGGGAAGAGCCCATTGGACTCGATCATGCATCCACACACCCTCAGGCACCCCCTGAAAAGTGTGGGTGTGCACCCAGAGTCGATACGGACCACGGATTTGCTCGTCCACGAAACGGTGTGGAGGATCCCACTCGGTGATGCGGGTCTTCCAGCCAAAGGGAATGCCGAAAAGCCTCAGTCGATAATCGATTAGGGTTCCAACCCCCATGGTAATGGGAAAAGGAGTGAGGATTCGAAAGTGCAAGGCAGGCGGTGTGATGCGCTGCAAATTGGCCGTATCCGCAAAAAAAGGAAACACGGCATCCATGGGATAAGGAAGGAGGATTTTTGTTTCAAAGATTCGAACCTTAAGGCCTCGGCTCAACGATCCAGAGCCACTTTCGGCGACGGTCTTTGGCAGTTCTTGCCGCCAAGGGGCCATTTTGGTAGAAGGTGGGTGCAACCGAGCGTTCAGGTGACGTGGGAAGGAGGCCCTGCGCATGAAAGATTTACTCCATGGTTTTCCGGTGATCATTGAGCTGCCTGTGGTTTGGGGTGAAATGGATGCCTTTCAGCATGTGAACAACGTGGTGTACTTTCGGTATATGGAAACAGCTCGTATCGCCTACTTTCTCAAAATGAACTACATGAAAATCATGGAAGAAACCGGACTCGGACCGATTCTTGCCTCCACACAATGCCGCTACCGGCTGCCCCTGACCTACCCGGACACTGTTTCCGTGGGGGCTCGTGTGCCCGACCTGGATGTGGATCGCTTCCGCATGGAATACCGCATTGTCAGTCATCGTCACCAAAAGATTGCAGCCGAAGGGGATGCGCTGATTGTTTCTTACGATTATCGAAACCGCACCAAAGCCCCGCTCCCGGAAGTCGTGCGAGGCTACATTTTAGACCTCGAGGGGCGAACGGTCTAGAGACTTGCCGAATCTTTAAGACGCGCTATGGTTTTCCTGGGTGTGCGGCCCTTGACCTTTGGCCCAAGCGGGCCAAACACCATGAAGCTTGACCAAGAATTTTTTTCCTGACAGCGCGGGCATGCCGCCTGCATCATGAACGGGCTTGAGACTTGGGCTTTTGGGAAATCCATGGTTTTTTTCATTGTCGGCCAAGCTGGCAGGTTTCCGTCGGTTTGCGATCTGTAGGGGCGGACCGACGTGTCCACCCCAACGGATTGTGGTGCCTGGATGGCCTAGGGGCGGACACATGGGTCCGCCCCTACGAGGGTGATCGAGAGTTTTTTCTTGGCAAGGCGGGTATGCCGTCCGCACCATCTCGTCCAGTTGTGTGGAAAATTCTCCATAGGGTAGTCCCACCGTCATTTTAATCACAATGGAAGGGCTTCCTGTGAGAGTCCATAGACGGATGGAAGATGCTTCAAGGGGATGCGGCTTTCCCGTTAAAACTCGCACAGAAGCCCGCCAGGCCTCGGCATCGTGGTTTCCCCATGGGGTCTTTACGGCCTCGTACCCCGTGAAGGTTAGGCTTATTTCGAAAATCCTTCTGCCATCCGTGACTCGTAGGACGTTTGGCTTGCCATTTTCTCGAAAATCATAAAGAAAACGATAGGCACCTCCCAAAGGATCCATGGTACCGGCTGGAACCTGAAGGGCCTTTCGCAGCCTCCCGTTTTTGAACACATTCACCATGTTCTGCTCAGGCGCAAAAACAAAGGTTGCGGTTTTTGTGTTTTTTCGACCTTCTCGGGTATTTTCCTGGTATTCTAACGGGACGGTACCATCGGCAAGAAGTCGGGATTTTGCGTCGATTCTTAATGGGTACACGGCGTTCAAAACGGCATGGGTTTCAGCCTTGAGTTGCACCACGACTTCTTGGTCGGATTGATGGCACTGAAGCTGTGCCTTTCCGGCGGGCATACCGGTCCAAAAAATGGTGTAGGCTAGGCTGGGGCACGGAGCCGCACCGTGCACCTTCTGGCCGGAGTCAACCTCGGCCGGCACGTCCCATGTCCCAAAAAGAACGAGGACAAAAAGGAGAAGGAGTCCAAGAACATGTCGGGCATTCGGCTGATTTTGACCTGTGCCGCCTTTTATGCGCTCTACTGTACGCTCTTGTTTTTTCTGCAACGTCATCTCATTTTTCCCGCGCTGTTTGTCGGCCTGCCTGATGTCTCTTCAGTTCCGCCGTCCGTCGAACGCCTCTGGGTGGATATTCCCGGGGCGAAAGTCGAAGGATGGCTGCTGCGAAGCGAGTGTTCCGAAAACCTTCCGCAACCCTTGGTCATCTTTGCCCACGGCAACGGAGAAGTCATCGATATGTGGCCGGACACCTTTCGTGGGTTGACGCATCGCGGATTTCATGTGCTTCTTCTGGAATACCCCGGCTACGGTCGATCCACGGGAAGGCCGTCCCAAAAAACCATCACCCAAGCTTTTTGCGCCGCCTATGACCTCATGATGCAGAGACCCGAGGTGGACTCAGCCAAGGTGATCCTTTTCGGGAGATCCATCGGCGGGGGAGCCGTATGTGCTCTGGCTTCCCAAAGGCCTTCCGCAGGGCTCATTCTCATGTCCACCTTCACCAGCCTGCGCCCTTTTGCCCGTCGGTATCTGGCTCCAAGCTTTCTCGTGCGTGATCCCTTTGATAATGAGTCCGTCGTTTCATCTTACTCGGGGCCTGTGCTCATCGTGCACGGCATCCACGATTCCGTGGTTCCCTATTCCCACGGGAAGGCCTTAGCCCAAGCCGCCCGTCAAAGCCGATTTGTCTCTTATGAAGCCGATCATAATGACTGCCCTCCAGACTGGGAAGCCTTCTTTAATACCATGGTTAATTTTCTTCGAGAAACCCGTGTGCTTTCAAAGTCTTAAGAGGAACCGCCATGCCCGTGATTCAGGTGGAAGGTCTTCGAAAGAGCTTTGGTTCCGTGGAAGCCGTCTCCGGTATTTCTTTCCATGTGGACGAAGGAGAAATCTTTGGATTTCTCGGACCCAACGGTGCCGGCAAAACCACAACCATCAATATGCTTACGGGTCTGGCTCGCCCTGATGCCGGAACCATAATGATCGCCGGAACCGACTGCACACGAAACCCTAAAGCGGCTCAGCATCTCATCGGTGTGGTGCCGGACGAAAGCAATCTTTACCCGGAACTGAGCGGTTTTCAGAACCTGTGTTTCTGTGGAGCCCTCTATGGAATGCCCCGGCGGGAAAGGGAACAGCGTGCCGAGGAACTTCTGAATGCTTTCGGCCTGGCGGAGGCCGCTCACAGAAAATTCGCGGGTTACTCCAAAGGGATGAAAAGAAAACTGACCCTGGCGGCAGGGATCATTCATCGGCCTGCCATTCTTTTTTTGGACGAACCCACGACGGGAATTGACGTGGCCAGTGCACGCCATGTCCGTCAGCTCATCGCCCATCTTCATGAAGTCGGCACGACCATTTTTCTGACCACCCACTACATCGAAGAAGCGGAGCGGCTCTGCCACCGCATTGCTTTTATCGTCTCAGGTCGCATTGTTCGAACGGATTCCGTCGCTGACCTGTTGCAGCCGGTCAAGGATCATTTTGTGCTGAACGTGCATTGTGCTCAGGATGTTCCTGGTGTGCTCCTTGAGCATCTTCGCGGCATGTTTTCCAGAGTCACCTTTTCCTTGGAAAACGGAAAGGTTTTGCGTCTTGAAGCCGCTGAACCCATTCGTGTCGGGCCGCTGGTGCGCGCGCTGGAAGACGGTGGCGTGGAAGTTTTGGAAGCCCGGCTGGGTCGACCGTCTTTGGAGGATGTCTTTGTCCAGGTGACCGGTCTGGCCGCGGAAGCTCTGAAAAAGGAAAAAGAAAAAGCCATGGGAGGAGGCATTGCATGAGAACGGCCATTGCCTTCTGGAACATTCTGCTGAAAGACATGCGCACCTATTACCTCAAGCCCCCCAACATCAGCTGGGGAATCATCTTTCCCTTGGCCTGGACCACCATGTTTTTCATCAAATCCGGCGAAAGCGTGCATCACATTCGCCAGATTCTTCCCGGTGTCGTGGCGGTCTCCATCCTTTTCGGCACCACCTCCATGCTGGCGGTCACCGTCACCTTTGAAAAGAAAAACCGGTCCTTTGAACGCCTGCTTTTGGCTCCCATTTCCTTGACGCATCTCATGCTCGCCAAGACAAGCGGCGCCATTCTATTCGGCGTTGCCAATGCGTTTGTCCCTGTGATCCTCGCCGCCTTTTTCACCGATCTGACCGAGGTATCCTGGTGGGCTTTTGGAGCCGCCGTGGTCCTGATCGCCATGGCTTCGACTTTTCTCGGGCTTTTCATCGCGGTGGCTGTCAGTGAAGTCTTTGAAGCTCAGACCTTTTCTAACTTTCTTCGCTTTCCCATGATCTTTTTGTGCGGGTTGTTCTTTCCTGTGGAACGTCTTCCCATGCTGCTTCGACCCATCTCCTACCTTCTACCGCTCACCTACGGCGCGGATGTGCTGCACGGAGGGGTCAACGGACGAGCGGTCCAACCCGTCGCTTTGAATCTTTCGGTGCTGGCTCTTTTCTGTGCGGCGCTTTTTCTGGCAAGCCTTTGGAATATCAAAAGGAAATGGATTCTATAAAAGGGCACGACCCCCGCTCCCCTCCCCCTTTCCAAAACAACCGCAATCCACATCCACCCCTCGAACGATATTGAACAGGAGAGAGGCCAAGAATACGAACAGAAGTCCCGTCGTCGTTGTGAGGGCTCCAGGAAGCCATAACCCGGCCATCAGACAGACCCCAAGCACCGCTTCCAGCCATGGAAGCACCAGAGCCCCGGGGTTCACAGCCCAAGAAGGCAGAATTCGATAATTGTAGATTGTTTGAGCAAAATCGAATGGATAAAGAATCTTTTCGTAAGAGGCATAAAAGAAGACAAGCCCCAAGACAAGGCGCACAGCCATCAAGGCTCCTTCCTAAATCCGGACGGACTTGGCTTTGAGGCCGTCTCCCTGTGTTTCATGGAGATGTTCTAAAGACTCATCAAGGCTTATCACAGGTGCTCGAGTCCTGAGCTCGGCCTGCACCATCCCCTGACAAGATCCTTCACACAGCAGTGACCCGTTGCCGCAGCATTGGGTTTCCAACTGGATGATGGCGTGATCGATGCCGAATCGACGTCGTAACGTCTCTTCGGCCAGACGTCGCACATGTTCGCCTTCACTAAGCTTTTGATCCGGAATCACCAGATGGCATGAAAAGGCGATGCTGGAAGAGCTGACGTTCCAGGCATGGAGGTAATGGGCGTTGAGAACACCCGGCACAGCCTCGAGGGCTTCCTTGATCGCAATGATGTCTACATGGCGTGGTGTAGCGTTCATAAGCACAGCAACAGCTTCCCGAAGCAGGCTCCAGCAGTTTCGAAGAATCAAAACCACGATAAGGAGGGAAAGCAAGGGGTCCAACCAGGTCCACGGTTTGAAAAGAAGGACCACTCCATTGATCAAGACAGCGACCGAAGTCAAAAGATCCCCCAACATATGCAGAAAAGCCCCGCGTACGTTCAGGTTGTGCGCGGCATCCCGATGTAAAAGGAGCGCAGACAGGCCGTTTCCCACAATGCCTACCGCCGCCAAGGCCATGACCCATGGAGCGGAGACCTCCTGAGGATGGCGGAATCTTTGCAGAGCCTCAAAGAGAATCACGGAGCACGCCCCGACAAGAATAAGGACATTCAGCAGGGCAGCGAGGATTTCCACACGCCGAAAACCAAAGGTATGGCGCGTGGTCGCTCCTTTTCGTCCGACTCTCCACGCGATGTAGGCGATCAGCAGCGCAGCGAAATCGCTGAAGTTGTGAACGGCATCGGAAAGAAGGGCCACGCTGTTGGCCAAAATGCCGCCGGCCACCTGAGCCGATGGGATCAGGAGGTTGAGGAGCATGGTCAAAAGCAAGCGCCCTCCGGAAACCTCTCTCCCATTCGAACAAACATGCTCGTCTGACATACTTTCCTCCAAAGCTCTGTAGGTGCGGCCCGTGTGTCCGCCCCATCAAAAAGTACCTATACAAAATAACTCTTGTCCTCAGCTATCCGCACCTCACCCCTAGGGGCGGATCGATGTGCCCGCCCCGTAACCAAAACCGTCGGACCAGGCCCATGCGCTATCTTTTAATAAACTGCGTTCATGCTCAAGTCCCTGTTTAAGCCTGGTGCAGCATCCGTTACGGCTGTGAAGCCAAAGGCGTGCCACAGCTTCGTGAAGGTTCATCCCTTTGAGATAATCGGTGAACAAATGCCGGTTTGCCAAGCAGATCTTGACCGGCATGAGCATCACCGGAACCTCGATTTGGACACCCACCACCGTGGCCAGAGCTGCTTCGGAAGATCATCCGAAAAGCAGGGTCGCCGTCGCGATAGCCGCTTCAAAGGGGAATGGCAATTCAGAGAATGGTGAGCGGATTGCCCACAATGACGTCACCCTTGAATGAAATCAGCAACATCAGCGTGATGAGCAAGGCGATCATGGCTACCGAGGATGTGAAGAAATTTGGTTTCAAACCATTCAACGCTCTTGCCACCTATTCAAATAATTTAGGTATATTCGATTATAGGAATGTGTTTCGGAAACTTTTCGCCTTGCACATCTTTCGGCGTCCTTCGGCCTTTTCCGTGATTCCACGCTCTTAAGTATACATTACCGTGATTTCATATAAAGAGCGCCGCTTTCTGCCAAGATCCCTTTCCATCTGGACTTTCCTAGGCTTTCTGCATAAAAAAAGTGTTGACAAAATATATTACATTGCTATATGGCAATACATCCGCGTGGCGGCCAATGGTTTTTGAATGGCATCTGTTCAGGAGGGTTCGTCATGGCTCGCATCAATGTCAGGTCTACGAAGGTTTCTCTGGAACAAGTTCAAAGCCCTGAAGAGGAAGAAAGTCAGATTCAGTGGTCGGAGATTTGGAAGCCTTTGAGTGTTCTTGTGAGCACGTTTCTTGTTCTTTTTTGGCTGCCTGTGGAAAGTGACCGGTTTCGAGGCGCCGTATTGGAATCTTTGGCTTTGGCCAAGTGGTATGCTCAGGAGCATGTCCTGCTTTGTTTAGTGCCGGCCTTTTTCATTGCCGGGGCTATTTCCTGCTTTGTTTCTCAAGCCGCGGTCATGAAATATCTGGGCGTGGGCGCTAAGAAAGTCTTGGCGTATGGTGTGGCGTCGGTTTCCGGAAGCATTCTTGCTGTGTGTTCTTGTACGGTGCTTCCTCTTTTTGCCGGTATTTGGAAGCGCGGCGCCGGGCTGGGCCCTGCCATCGCGTTTTTGTATTCGGGGCCGGCCATCAACGTTTTGGCCGTTGTGCTCACAGCCCGTATCCTTGGCCTTCCCTTGGGAATCGCCCGTGCCGTGGGAGCCGTCCTTTTTAGCGTGATCATTGGGCTTTTGATGCATGTCATCTTTCTTAAAGAGGAACAGGCCAAAGCGGTTGCAGCCCTTCACATGCCCACTCCGGAAGTGGAACGACCCTTGTGGCAGAATGTGCTCTATTTCGCCACCATGGTCGGGGTGCTCATTTTTGCCACATGGGGTCAACCGACGTCGCCCGTGGGTTTCTGGAACGCCGTCTACAGCATCAAATGGTATCTCTGCGGTGCTTTTGCCTTGCTCTTGGGCTTTCTTTTGGTGCAGTGGTTTCGCGTGAAGGCTTACAAGAGCGTGCTTTCCGCCGTTGTGGTGGCAGCCCTGGGCTGGCTCTTTCCTCACCAGCCTTTGATCGCCTTTTCGACGGGTATTGTCCTTTTCACCATCAGTCTCGTCACGACTCGTGGAGAAACCGAAACCTGGTTCCTTGCCACTTGGGATTTTACCAAACAGATCACCCCGCTTCTCTTTGGCGGAGTCCTTGTGGCGGGGCTTTTGCTCGGTCGTCCCGACGGCGCCGAGGGTCTCATTCCTTCTCGATGGGTCAGCGGTCTTGTGGGAGGTAATTCCCTGGGAGCGAATCTTTTCGCTGCCGTCGTCGGCGCCTTCATGTATTTTGCCACTTTGACAGAAGTGCCTATTCTGCAGGGGTTGATCGGAGCTGGCATGGGCAAGGGGCCCGCTTTGGCCCTCCTGCTTGCCGGGCCGGCGTTGAGCCTTCCCAACATGCTGGTCATTCGAAGTGTTCTCGGAACCTGGAAGACCATGGTGTTTGTGTCCCTTGTGATTGTCATGTCCACCATTGCAGGTCTTCTGTTTGGAGCCTATTTCTAAGCTTCGCGCCAATGGTCCCATGTTTTCATGAAGGCTCCGGGTTGAGGCTTTCCACAAAGGCTCGAATTTCATCTCGAACACGCCGGTAAGGCACCATGGCCTCCTCTTCCGCAGCGGCTCCGGCCGCCAGAAGAGGAGGATCGTCAAAAGGCACGTGCATGCGTCGAACACTGGCCGGAAAGAAAGGACAGGATTCCTGGGCATGGCTGCACAGGGTCACCACATAATCGAAATCCTGGACCGGAAGCTCCTCCACCGATTTAGCCCGTTGCCCTCGAATGTCGATCCCCACTTCCGCCATGGCCTTGACGGCTCGAGGATCCAGCCTTTGGGGATTCACCCCCGCCGAAAACGGTTCAAAAAGGTCACCTTTCAACAGGCGCGTCCAGGCTTCCGCCATCTGACTTCGACAGGAATTTCCCGTGCACAAAAACAGAATACGTTTGCGTTCCGCCACGGTGCCTCCTTTGCTTCAATCTGGTTTCATCCGTTCAGATCAAAAGGTTCAAGATACTTTTGTAACGCATGCCGCTGCTCCGAAGTCATGTGAGGACAGTTTTCAGGTCCACGGCCTCCTTCCGCTACCTGAACGGCAAAAACAGTGCATGTGGGATACCCGCACTCGCGACAATTGGTCTTGGGAAGATGTTTTAAAATGGTAAAAACCTGCGGCTTCTTGATCGGTTCATACTTGGGCGTGATGTGCGAGCGTTTTTCCCAGATGCTGTTGATCTCATCCCGTAACCATTGAAGAATCTTGTCCGCTTCTTCCGGTTCCTTGAGGGCGTTGATGGCGATTTCTCGAGGGTGGACCGTAATGAGCTTGCCGTGCGCCTTGAAGCTCACGGACGGGGGTTCTCGCGTAAATTGGGATCCTCCTAACACGGCGTTCAGGTACGGAATCACTTCCCCCACGTCCTGATCCAAATGCGCGATGCAATGAAGCGATTGAAAGCTTGGATTGCATTCGGGACGAAAGATTTCCTTGCGGTAGCTGCGAAGTAACATAAGGCACCTCCTTGGTTTCAGGCACCTTCCAGGTGGAAACGGCGCCTTGAAAGGTACCGGGTGGGCACCTTTCAAGGGCGTTTCCCAAAAGAAATCATGACGCAGCCGGAAAAAGTGGAAGTCAACCGCAGCACGCAGGCCCGGAAGGGACGTCCGTCGGAAGATCTTTACAGGCCTCCCTGACGGCCGCCTTGACTTTTTCTAAGGTTTCCCGTTCCAGGTGAAAATTCTTGTTCTTTTCGATTCCCAGATCCGTGAGGACCACATAGTTTTTCAGGGGGACTTGGGCGTGTTCGAGAATCGCTTTGGCGCACCCGATCTGGCATCCATCGATGACCACCATGGCCGGAACGTCCTTAGCCGACTGAACAAACCCCGAAAGATGCCCTCCGATACCCGCTAGGCAAAACATCTTGCCGAATCCTTCCATCGTGAGTTCCACCGCCGCTTGGTTGGACAGCTGTCCCACATTGGATCCCCCCGAACAGGCAAGGATCATCACGTTTCCCTGAGAACCAGCCCCGGTAGGACAACATGGCTCAGACATCCGTCACCCCTCCTTTCTCACGTGGTCAAGAAGCCGCCTGAATCCACGCCAAGACCTCCTCTTTTTTGGGGACCTTGCCCACGGATTTCACTTCACCGTTGATGATCACAGCTGGCGTGCCGAAAACCCCATAGCCGGCGATTTCCATGGCATCAGTGACATGCCCCACGGCCGCTTGCACACCGGATTCGGCCACAGCTTCCTTGACCACGGCTTCCGTCTGCTGACATTTCTTACATCCAGGCCCAAGAACTTTAATCTCCATGCGTCACCTCCTCACACACCCCGCCTTCGCCTCACGCCGTTCTTTCGACACGTTCACGAAAAAGCCGCGCCGGCAAAGCAGGACTTTAAATAAACCCTCAAGCTTCCTTGAGCGCTTGCACCAGCCTCTTTTTCAATTCCGTTCTCAAGGGAATGCGCCCGGAAAACAGCACACGACCCTTCACCACCAAGGCAGGGACTCCCAGGATGCCCATCTCTCCTATGGCCACAGGATCCCGGACATGCTCCATGTTGACCGAAAGCTTTTCCTCACTCAGAATCTCCATGACCGTCTTCTCCAAAGCATCACACTGAGCGCATCCAGGCCCCACCACCAGGACCGACGGCGTCTCCACCATTGGGTCTTCCTCCACGGGCTCTCCCACAAACCGCTGCCATTCTCGAAACAAAGCCTCCGCATAAGCTTTTCGGGCCCCCGAAGGGATATAGTTGTCTTGAGCCAGTCGCTGCAGGAGTGTTTCTTGAACCTCGTCGCGGGGTCGGCCTGTGAGGGATTCGGCAAGGTCTTGGAAAGCCTCATCAAGACCTACCAAACCCACCTCCTGTCCCCCGATACGAAGCCGTTTCACGGACTTCATTGGGCCCCTCCCGCTTGTCGAGAACAAATGGCTTCACGATCCAGATGGGGAACCTTGCGCAAAAGCGCCTGAATTTCGGGATCCTCGTTCAGCCAATGCTTGAGGCTTCCGAGGAGCATGGCGGCATAAGGGCTGCTGTGCCCGTCGGCAGGCCGATAATTGACCCAGAGGCCGTCTTTTCGCTTTTCCACAAGGCCGGCATCTTCAAGGATTTTAAGGTGCTTGGAAACGGTAGGCTGCGCCAAACCGAGCCCTGTTTGAATTTCGCAGACACACAATTCCCGGCGGTTGAGCATCTTGAGAATTTTGACTCGATTAGGGTCTGAAAGGGCCTTCATGACCCGAATAAAATCCTTCATGAGCAACCCCATTTTATATATGCCAATATGTAAATATACCGAATGAGGAATGCAGTCAAGAGCCACTTGTCTTCTGCCAAGGGCTGTCAGAGCACCGGTGTGATGTGAAAAGGACCATCGATGTTTTGCAAGGATTTTGAAGATCCCAGCACCACCACGCGGCCTGTGTTGCGAACTTCGGCCAGCATTTCGCCGAAGGAGCGAAAGTCTTCTGGTGTGGTCGCCAGCACTTCTTCGCGCATGCGTTGTCGGCATGCTTCATCATCCCCGGCAAGATACCTCATAAAAGCCGTTAATCCCTTGGCATCGGGCAACAAGTGTCGATCCAAGTCTCCAATGACTCCAATGATGGCTTTGGTGAGTTCGTCCTGGTGAAGATCGATGGTTCTTAAAAAATCGGCACACTGGTCGTAGGTTTTCAAAGTCCTTTCCACGTTGGGATCCCTGTAGGAAACCAGAGTCAAGTCACCGGAAAATCTATCCAATTGACTGAAGGCTCCATAGGCGCCTCCCTGAACCCGGACTCGGTCCCAAAGGTATGCGGTGCGCAGGTAATGGCTGACCACCAAGGCCGATCCTCGAAACTGAAACCCTGCCTCTCGCAAGCTGACACCTTTGGCCACGTAGTTTACGTGCAGAGGTCCGGTAAAGCCTTCCTTGGAAGGTAGGTCCTTCACATGCCAGGCAGCAGGCTTGGTCTCATGGCAAGGGAAACTGGCCAGGAGTTCTTCCAAACCTGGGGCCAGTTCATTCCAGGAGGATGCCTCCACGGTGACGTTGGCTCGAAGGTTTTTTGAAGAGAGGATCCATTGACGGACATGTTCCAGTTCGGCCAAAACTCCTTCCCATTCCCGTTCCACCCTTTCGCAAAGCCTTCTCAGAAAAAACAAGGCTTCGATGCCTTTCATGTTCTCTTCAACCCAATGGGCTGTGTGCAAAGGAGCCCTGACTCTTCGTGCCGCAAAGCGATGGCCTTCCGGAATGAGGTTCGCTTCACGTCTGGCTTTGGATTCCAGAAGGATTTGTCGGAATCTTTCCCTGTTGTTGAGCTGCACTTCGCACACGAGGTCATGAACGATGGCATACAGATCCGGCACCTGGCGTAGGAGAGCCTTGCCTCGAATCAAAAGCCAACTTCCGACGCTTTCTCCGTCGGCACATGCGCCGGTGCTGGTCTGAACACCAATCCCTCCCGTCTTTCGGCTGATACGTTCATTCAGAGTGACATAGTCTTCCTTGCTCGTCCCCATTTCCAAAAGAGCTCGTCCCAATAGAGGCACATAGCCCAAGTATGCCGCAGGCACAGCGCTCACATCGAACGCCAGATCCAGGTAGAAAATGCCGTTGGTGAAAAGATCATGGGTGAGTACCGGTACTTGGGCCAGGACTTGTTCTTCGGAAGGAATCTTTTTGTTTTCCTTTTCCAAATCTTCCAAACGCAGTCGAGGAATCGTGGCCAAGGCTTCCGGAGGATCCGGGGTTTCCTGAAGTTTTTGTAAGGTCTTGGTCTCTTCCACAATCCGTTGCAGCTCTTCCGAGCTCATGGATGCCTTGATGGCGGCCAGCTTTCGGGATTCTTCAGCCTTTTGACGCTCTTCCAGTGTTTCATCCGGCTCCAAAAACAGGGTGGTTCGATGAGCATTCTGCACCCAGTAACGGGTCAGAAGATCTTCCAGGTACCCTGTGCCGCTCAGAGCTTTCTCTTTCACGACGTTCAAGGGTTTCTCAAAGGCCAGAAGCGCCAAAGGATCACCGTCGTAAAGCCAGGTGGTGAGAGATCGAAGCATGAGGGCGAGCCCTCTTGGGTAGGAGCCTGTGTTGTTTTCACGCAACCGAAATTCCAAAGTGTTCAGGGCTGCTTCGACTGTTTCCTTTGGAATCCCTTTTTCGGCCAGATCCGTAAGCACTTGGAGAACAAGGGGTTCCACCTTTTCCAGGTTCTGTGGCGCCACCCCTTTGAGTCCTGTGGAAAACATCATCTGGCGCAATTCACCTTCAAGTCCTACCCCGGCAAGATCTTCCCCAAGCCCAGATTCAATCAAAGCGCGTCGCAACGGGGATCCAGGCATGCCGAGAAGAATGTATTCCAGGATGTGCAGGGCCAGATTGGTTTCCGCCGGTTCTGTAGGGACCAGAAGCCAGTTGACGGTGACCATGGCTTTAGGCGGCTGGTCTTTGCCGACGGCGTAGGTTTTGCGCACGTGCTTCGGTTCCGAAAAACGGGGTTGCAAAGGAATGTGACTGTCCACGAGCCTGGGTTGAAAATCTTTGAGCAGGTCCTGCAGGATGATGAGACGTCGATCCGGATCATCATTGCCGTAAAAGTAAAACCAAGCGTTGGACGGGTGATAGTACGTTTCGTGAAAGGCTTTGAACTGTTCGTAGGTGAGGGTTGGAATGACCTGAGGATCCCCGCCCGAATCCAGCCCGTAGGGGGTGTCCGGAAAGAGGCTCTGTTGGCTGTATTCCACCACCAATCGATCCGGGGATGAATAAGCCCCGCGCATTTCGTTGTAAACAACGCCCTTATAGCTGAGGGGGCTTTGGGGATCTTCCAGTTCGTAATGCCAGCCTTCCTGTTTGAAAATCCATGGCGATATCTTGGGATAGAAGACGGCGTCCAGGTAGACGTCGATGAGGTTATAGAAATCCTGATGGTTCTGGCTGGCTACGGGATAGCAGGTTTTGTCCGGATAGGTAAAGGCATTGAGAAAGGTCTGCAGAGATCCTTTGAGAAGCTCCACAAAGGGTTCCTTGACCGGGTATTTGCGGGATCCGCACAGCACGGAATGTTCGAGAATATGAGGAAGCCCCGACGCATCTTTAGGAGGCGTTCGAAAGGTGACACCGAACACCTTGTTTTCATCATCATTTTCCATGGAAAGGATGCGAGCCCCAGTGGGAATATGAGTGTAGATTTTTGCCGTGGTTTGTGTTTCGTGAAGGAACTCTTCTCGAACCAATTGAAACTCACTCTGGTGCGACATTCAGAACCTCCTTGGTTTCTTGAAAGTGGTCCTGGCGGACAGAATCTTACCCGCCTTTTCCGGGTTTCATGTGCCATAGGGGTTTGTTTCCAGCACGATTCCTGGTAGAAAGGAAGCCTAATCATGGATGGCCGCAAAGAAAAGTCTTTTCTCGAAAGGAGGTTTTGAGTGTTCGTGCACCGTTTCAGATCGAGCCTGGCATTGCGGATACTGGTGCTGGGTGTCGGTTTCTCCTGCTTTTTGTGCCTCAGTCCTTCAGGTGTGCTTGCGGAGAATGCCTTTCATCGAGTGCATAAGATTTTGGAATCTGAAGGTTGCTCACAGACGGCTCTTCTTTTGCTGTTTTCTTCGATGGAAAGCCCCGCTTACGGAAATGTAGCGCTTTCCATGAAAATTCGAGAATCCGCTTTAAATTACGATGCCTTCTTGGAACCCTCAGCTTTGGCCAAGGCTAGGCAATTCTGGCGGGTTCACGAAGAAACGCTGAAAAGCATCGGGGCAACCTACCAGGTGGATCCCAGTGTCATCGTGGCCATTTTATTGGTGGAAAGCGCCCTAGGAGAAAAAACGGGAAAACACCCTGTGGCGACAACCCTGGCCACCTTTGCCTTGATGCTTGATCCCCGGGAGCGGGAACGCATTTGGGGAATGCTTTCAGAGCAGGATCGTGCTCGTTGGACTCGAGACCGCTTTCACGCCAAACTGGAACAGCAAGCTTCCTGGGCGCTTCGTGAACTTCGAGCGCTTGTCGACCTTATTGAAAGCGGTTCCATGGATGCCGTGCAATGGCGTGGATCCTACATGGCGGCCGTAGGCTGGCCCCAGTTTTTACCTTCCAGTCTTGTGCGCTACGGCGCCGATGGAAACGGAGACGGTCGGGTGAATCTGGAAAACCCGGAAGACACTTTTGCCAGCATCGCCCGGTACCTTAAAAGTCATGGCTGGGAAAACGACGCTTCGATCGAACATCAAGAAAAGGTGATTCTTCGATACAACAACAGCCGCCCTTATGCCCGAACCATTTTAGAGGCCGCCCGGCGCCTCCGCGATGAGCGCACGGCGGCACCATAGGCGAAAAAACCTCAAAGCCTGTCCGTCGATTAAGAATAAAACATTCCAACCCGAGAGGTGGGGGGCACAGCGTGCTCCTCGGTCTTAAGCTCTCGGTCTTTCTGGAAGCGCAGGTGCCCCGCCCGTACAAATGACGGGCCGAAAGCCCAAGTTCCCGGAAAAACCGTAGTCCTTTCTCACTCGCAAACAAGATCCTCAAAGCTGATTCCCCCTGCCCACACCGACAACCCAAACCTTGTGGGACCGGTCCCTCGTGCCTGCCCCCATGATCCAACGCCGTAGGGACGGACCGATGTCTCAGCCCCACAACCAAAACCCGGACCCTACCCGCCATGTCACTGAGGCAAAATGACAGTTGCTTTGTTTTCATGGTGGGTTATGCTACCAAGCACGGTAATAGGATCCATCAAAGCGGCGGGTAGAATGAAAAGAATTCGAAGGTCCGGCCGCTTTCCTACCCGAAAGCGCCGGGCAAACTCACTGGGTTTTCTTCACGAAAACAGCGGAACTAAAAGCCATGACAAAAAGTCTTGGGAAGCCACTGGAGCCCTACCTCAGCAAGCTCATCGAAACCCTTTTGCCGATCTGCCTCAATCACTACGGCGATCGCCTCATCACTTTGGCTGTTTATGGATCTGTGGCTCGGGGCACACATCATGAGACATCGGATCTTGATTTGCTCCTCATTGTCGAAAAACTGCCAAAGGGGAGAATGAAACGCCAGGAAGAATTCGAGGCCGTGGAGGACTCCCTCTGGCGCGCTCTCGGTGTTCAGGATCAGGCGCATGAGCCCCTTTTTATATCCGTGCTCATCAAGTCCCCTCAGGAAGCTCTTGCAGGATCGCCCCTTTTCCTGGATATGATCGAAGATGCCTGGCTTCTTTTTGACCGCGATGACTTCTTTAAAAATATTCTCGCGCGCCTCCAAGAACGCCTCAAGCTTTTGGGTGCCAAACGTGTGTGGCTCGACGGTGCGTGGTACTGGGACCTCCAGCCTGACTATAAGCCAGGTGAAGTCTTCGAACTGTGAAAAGATGACAAACAAAACCCTTGCTGAAAGCTACCTGCGAAAAGCTATCGATCGTCTGGATATCCTGGACCTGCTTATGAGAAAAGGTGCTTATTCAGACGTGGTTCGAGAGGCGCAGGAAATCGTTGAATTGGCACTCAAGGGTTTGCTGCGTTTTGTGGGCATTGAGCCTCCCAAGTTTCACGATGTTGGAGGGCTTCTTTTGGCACATCGGGATCGCTTTCCTTTCGAAATCGCATCCCAACTTCCCGAAGCAGCTCGGATATCCAAGAACCTTCGAAAAGAGCGGGAACTTGCCTTCTATGGTGATGTGGATTTTATTCCGACAGAGGAATACACCGTTATCTTCGCTCTAAGGAACCCCGCCTGAAAAGACGGGCGGCAAGGGCTGGAAGTCTCAATGGGCTTCACGATTTTTGGCCTCGCAATCTTTCAATAAGTTTTTTTTCCACCACTTCGGGGACCAGCCCTTTCACATCGCCTCCGGAAACCACCACCTCTTTGATGATCCTCGAACTGATGTAAATCCATCGCATCCCGGTCATCAGGTACAGGGTCTCTATATTGTTGTTTAATTTTCGGTTCATAAGGGCCATTTGAAACTCGTACTCAAAGTCGCTCACGGCCCTCAGCCCTCTCAAAATGGCCCGTGCCCCCACACGATCCACGTAATTGACCAAGAGGCCGTCAAACGTGTCCACGTCAATACGTTGCCCCAGAGGATGGTCCACCAGGGAACGGCGGATCATGTCCATACGTTCTTCCAAAGAAAACAAGGGATTTTTGGCGGGATTGCTGGCAACGGCAATGATCACGCGATCGAAGATTTTCAGCGCCCGCTCGAGAAGATCCAGATGTCCGTTGGTGATGGGATCGAAAGAACCCGGATACACGGCCAGCTTGTCCATGCCCCCTCCTTCGTGTTTGTCAAGACACCCCATGGCAGCTTCATCGCCTTGCAAAGAAGAATGGAACATAGCGCCTTGGCCGATGAAAGTCAAAGACGGGAAAGCTTTTCTCGTTTGGCCTTTGCCGATGTGACGATCACAATCAGGGCGAGTGCTCAGGTCAGACGCCCTTCACTGACCAAAAACCTAAGGCGCACCTCTCGGCACTAGCGAGCCTGTCCAACAGTTTGGACAGAACCATTCCAGGCCAAGACTTCGAGGCACGGCGTACCATCCCCCCATATCCCAAACATTCCGAGTGATAGACGACAAATTTGGGCCCACATTCAGGTTAGGCATCCTGGCAGTTTGCCCAAAAAAGAATCTGCCTTGGTCGTGCCGGTGCTCCTGCCTGCCCGGATACGTGGCAGTTCAGGGCCCCTCGGTCCCAGAATAACCAAGTCTTTTCTTCCATGGTGGACCGAATCCAGGCAGCTTCAAGACTGCGACCTAGACCTAGTCCGAATCCGGAGGCCGCAGGAAAAACCAAAACATAATCCATAGCCACACAATAAAAAAATACGGATCCATTGAAAAATTCAACCTCATCGCACCGGGGAATACCTACACACCGGCGCCATGACCAAAACTTCCGCAACCCCCATACTCTCCGCGGAAGGCTTAGTCGGCGCTTGGTGTTTCGCTCCCTCGAGCATAAAAGGTCACACAAACGGTTCCATAACGCCTTTGGTCGACCCTGCACCAGGGGTGTAGGGTCTCGGGAACGTCTTCCTTATTATGATGTTCTGCAAGAAGGAGGGCGTCAAGAGCGGCGATGGGATCAAGAAGGGCAAGGGTTTTGGGAATCCAACCTTGCCCGTAAGGAGGATCCATAAAGATAAGGTCAAAACAACGGCCTTGAGCTTGAAGCCGTGCAACAGCCGACGCCACAGGCAAGCCCAAACATTCAGCTTCCGAAGGGGTTACCCGGCAGCGTTCCAGGTTGGATCGAAGAAGGGCCAGCGACGTTCGGTTCGAATCCACAAAAACGGCATAGGCGGCCCCTCGGCTCAGAGCTTCCAACCCCAAGGCTCCCGTCCCGGCAAAAAGGTCCAATACCCGACTTCCCACGACGCGTTCACCAAGGATACTAAAAAGCGCTTCACGGACACGGTCGGCCGTCGGGCGTACAGCCAGGGATTTGGGAGCTGTCAAGGGTCTTCCGCGAAAACGTCCGGCAATAATGCGCATGAACCGAATGGGCTCGCTTCGTTCCTGGAGACGTCGGCCGTCTTAAGGGACGCGCAACAGACCTTCCCTGATCAAAATCTCCGCAATCTGAACGGCGTTCGTGGCGGCTCCTTTGCGAATATTATCCGCAACAATCCACATGACGAGGCCGTTTTCCACGGAGATGTCTTTTCGAAGACGTCCCACAAAGGTTTCATCCCGTCCGGCCGCTTCGAGAGGCATGGGATATTTGTTCTGAGCCGGATCATCCACCACGATCACACCCTTAGCTTTTTCCATCAGTGACCGAGCTTCCTCAACACTAAGCGGCCGATAGGTTTCCACCGCCACCGATTCGCTATGCCCGTAATAGACCGGCACCCGCACCGTCGTCGCGCACACTTGAATACTGGGATCCTCGAAGATCTTTCGAGTCTCATTAACCATCTTCATTTCCTCTTCCGTATATCCCGTATCCAAAAAGGCGCCGATATGGGGCAAGCAATTAAAAGCGATCTGATGCGGATAGACAGCTCGAGGTAAGGGCTGGTTATGAAACAGGGCCTGGACTTGAGCTTCCAGTTCAAACACCGCCTTTTGGCCTGTTCCTGAAACCGCCTGAAAAGTGGTAACCACGATTCTTTTAATTTTTACGGCATCCTGAATGGGTTTCAGGGCCACCACCATTTGAATCGTGGAACAATTGGGATTGGCGATAATCCCTCGATGTCCTCGAAGCGCATGGGGGTTCACTTCGGGGACCACCAAGGGAATGGTGGGATCCATGCTAAACGCACTGGAATTGTCCACCACCACACATCCCGCCTGAGCCGCCAAGGGAGCAAAACGGCGGCTCACGGAGGCTCCCGCGGAAAACAAAGCCAATTGCACGCCGTCAAAGGAACGCTCGGTGAGTTCTTCCACCGTAATGACTTTGTCGCGGAACGGCACCTTTTTGCCGGCGGATCTGGACGATGCCAAAGCCTTGAGGGTAGCGACCGGAAAGCCGCGTTCCTCCAAAACCTTGATCATCATGGTCCCCACGGCGCCTGTGGCGCCGACCACAGCCACACGATAACCTTGATCACTCATTTTTGATTCAGCTCCTGGATTCCGACAAGTAACGTTTTTTCACGTAAGCCATCAAGCCTCCGGATCGCAGCAGTTCGATCATGAAAGACGGAACCGGTGCCGCTCGGTAGGTTCGATCCTGGCTTTCATTGAGGATTTCACCTGTTTCCAGGCATACCGTAAACACATCTCCCTCTCGAGCTTCTTGCACCGCTTCCGGGCATTCCAGAATGGGAAGCCCCATATTGAATGCATTTCGATAAAAGATACGGGCAAAATTGACGGCAATGACACAAGCCACACCGGCAGCTTTCAAAGCAATGGGCGCATGTTCCCTTGAAGAGCCGCACCCGAAATTTTTCCCCGCAAGAAGCATATCCCCGGGCTGCACCTTGGATGGAAACTGAGGGTCCGCGTCCTCCATACAGTGTTTGGCCAGTTCCAAGGGATCGGATGTATTCAGGTATCGAGCCGGTATGATGGCGTCCGTGTCCACATCGTCGCCGAAAATCCACACGCGCCCTTTGATTTTGGTCTTTCCGTTTCCGCATTCGCTTGCCCACATCATGACGTGCTCCACGTTCCTGAAAGTTTCTTTTTGTGCAGCTAAAAGCCGTCGCTCCCCAATGTTTCCCGAGAAGTCTGCGCGACAGCGGACGCATGCTTGGCAGTGCGGGCTTTCCGCCCGCTCAAGCAGCGGCGCCATAGGCCCGCGCTTCCAGGCAGCCATTCATTCTCGAACAAGCTCCTTGAGCTCCCCTGTCCGCAGGCTTTTGTGCTGCGTTTCCTTCAGCGCACCTCTTCCGGATGGGCGATGCGACCCAAAACAGCCGATGCCGCCGCCACCGCCGGGGAACTCAAATAGACTTCACTTTCCGGATGTCCCATGCGGCCCACAAAGTTTCGGTTCGTTGTCGCCACGGCTTTTTCTCCGGCGGCCAAAATACCCATGTGTCCTCCAAGGCACGGTCCACAAGTGGGCGTGCTTACGGCGGCTTCCGCTTCCAAAAAGATCTCGATCAGCCCCTCTTTGAGAGCCTCTTGATAAATCCTCTGGGTGGCCGGAATGATGAGACATCGAACAGAAGCATGAACCTTTCGGCCTCTGAGTATCGAGGCGGCTTCTCGAAGGTCTTCAAGACGGCCGTTGGTACAGCTGCCGATCACCACCTGGTCGATGAAAACAGTGGAAAATTCGGTCACCGGTTTCACGTTTTCCGGAAGATGGGGACACGCCACTACGGGATCCAAAGTGGAAACATCCCATTCATGGACAATATCGTAGTGAGCGTCTGGATCGGACGTAAAAAACCTGTAGGGCCTTTGGGCTCGGCCTTGGACGTATTCCCTCGTGATATTGTCCGGAGCGATCAAACCCACCTTCGCGCCTGCTTCAATGGCCATATTGGCCATGGTCATTCGATGACTCATGCCCAAACGTTCAATCACCGGGCCGGTGAATTCCATGGCCATGTAACGGGCTCCATCCACTCCGATTTGCCCGATGGTGTAAAGAATCAGATCCTTGCCTCCCACCCAAGGTTTGAGCTGGCCGTGATAGACAAGTTTCATACTGGCGGGAACTCGAAACCAAGTGGTTCCCGTGATCATAGCCGCCGCCAAATCCGTACTGCCTACGCCCGTGGCAAAAGCTCCCATGGCTCCATAGGTGCAAGTATGGCTGTCGGCTCCGATGATGACATCGCCCGGAAGCACGAGCCCCATTTCAGGAAGCAAGGCATGTTCCACACCCATACGCCCGATATCGAAGTAGTGTGCAATACCAAATTCCCTCGCAAAATCCCGAAGCATTTTCACCTGCATGGCGGAAGCGATGTCTTTGTTGGGTGTGAAATGATCGGGAATGAGGGCGATTCTTTGAGGGTCGAAGACTTTTTTCGCGCCGGCATCACGAAAAGCCTTGATGGCAATGGGGGCCGTGATGTCGTTGCCGAAACAAAAATCCACGGGCACTTCCAACAGTTCACCTGGATGGACTTCCGATCGGTTCGTATGCGCAGCGAGAATCTTTTCCGCAAGAGTCATGGACATGGGATCGTTCCTTCCACTCAAGGTTCAGCCGGCCGAAGATCCGTTTTCTTTCGGGACTTCACATGATGAGGAGCCGTTTTCCGGCGTTTTTCGTTTAACTTTGCGAAAAACATACCGTACCGGCCCTGAAAGCACATAAAGGGTAAACACAATAAAAAGCATCAAACTCGGTTGAGCCGCCACCACGGTGACCAGGAGCACCAAAACGAAAAGGACGGGGAGCGGCCTGCCTTTGACCACTTCCAATTCCTTGAAGCTGTCAAAGGGAATACTACTGACCATAAGGAATCAGAAAACAA
>FWPU01001455.1_pt1 | contig 70586 bp, 63 predicted proteins | sample 2228361 | NCBI WGS metagenome assembly FWPU01 (sample SAMEA103939777, study PRJEB20133) | metagenome | reverse complement strand
ACTTTCACCTGTCGCTCTGTACTTTGGCAATGGGGACATGTTTTCATGCCCTTATTTTACCTGTAACCAGTTTCTTATCCACTCCCCCCCTTTTTGACATTACCCGCCCGCTGCGATATACATCAAAGGCTGCGAAAGGGGTCCAGGTATGGACAACAGCTGAGGAGTATCGTCGTTTATGGCCCTCCATAAGGCATCACCTGCGCCTTCCGCCAAGGTGCCGGATGTGACAGCCAACGAACCTATCACCATCATAGAACCGAGCAGAGGCCTGCTCCGCATAGACCTTGGAGTCTTGTGGAAATACCGTGAGCTGCTTTACTTCCTTATCTGGCGCGATGTCAAGGTGCGCTACAAGCAGACCATCCTCGGCGCTAGTTGGGCCATCCTGCAACCCGTCCTGACGATGGTCGTCTTCGCCATCATCTTTGGCCGTTTCGCCCGCATGCCGTCGGAGGGCCTGCCCTACCCTGTTTTCTCCTACACGGCCCTGTTGCCCACCCAGTACTTTTCCGAGGCCATTCGCCGCAGCAGCACGAGCCTGGTCAGCAGCGCCTCGCTGATCAAAAAGGTGTATTTCCCACGCCTCATCATCCCCCTTTCGGCGGTCATCACGCCGCTGGTGGATTTCGCGCTGGCCTTTCTAGTGCTGATCGGCATGATGATCTATTACGGCATCGTGCCCACTTGGGGGGTGCTGTTGCTGCCCATCTTCTTGCTGTTGGCTTTGCTCACCTCGCTGGCTGTCAGCCTGTGGCTCTCGGCATTGCATGTCCGCTATCGTGATGTGCAATATACGGTGCCCTTCCTCGTGCAGTTCTGGCTCTATGCATCGCCGGTGGCCTATCCCATCAGCATTGTGCCGGAGAGATGGCGGCTGCTATACAGCCTCAACCCGATGGTGGGCGTCGTGGAGGGCTTTCGCTGGGCGCTGCTGGGCAAGGAGCATCCCGACTTTGGCGTGATGGCGGTCAGTGCCGTGGTGGTGATCATCATCCTCCTCGCTGGCCTGATCTACTTCAATAAGATGGAGCGCACCTTTGCGGACATCGTCTGATGGCTGAGACCGTTATCCGTGTGGAACATCTCTCTAAGCAGTACCGCATCGGCAGGATTCAGACGCGCTATGAGACCCTGCGCGACCAGATCGCCGAGGCGGCGCGCAACCTCTTCCGCCGCAACCACGGCGGCGAGGCCGAGACTACCATCTGGGCGCTGCGGGATGTCTCCTTTGAGCTGCAGCGCGGCAAGGTGCTGGGCATTATTGGAGCCAACGGGGCGGGCAAGAGCACGCTACTAAAAATCCTTTCGCAGATTACCGAACCGACCAAGGGGCGCGTCTGGATCAAAGGGCGCGTGGGCGCTCTGCTGGAGGTTGGCACCGGCTTTCATCCTGAACTTACAGGGCGTGAGAATGTGTACCTGAACGGTGCTATCCTTGGCATGACCAAAGACGAGATTGACCGCAAGTTTGATGAGATTGTGGAATTCGCCGAGGTGGGGCCATTTATAGATACGCCCGTCAAACACTACTCCAGCGGGATGCAAGTACGGTTGGCCTTTGCCGTCGCTGCCCACCTTGAGCCGGAAATCCTGCTTGTAGATGAGGTGCTTTCCGTAGGCGATGCCGCCTTCCAGCGCAAATCATTGGGCAAGATGCGCGGTGTAGTTGGCGAGGGGCGCACCGTGCTACTGGTGAGCCACAACATGGCCTCGGTAGAGCAACTTTGCGACGAGGCGATCCTGCTGGAGCAAGGCCGCATCGTCCAGATGGGCAACCCCGCCGAAGTGATCCGCCGTTACCTGCGCCGTCACAGCGGGTTCAAGATGACCTCGGTGGACCTGCGCAACCATCCCTCGCGGCGCCCGGGCAGCAGGCCGGTCTTCCAGCAGATACGCCTGCTGGACGCAGACGGCGTGGAGACCAAAACCTTCCCCGTGGGCGATACACTTGCCATTGAGCTGACGCTGGACACGGGTGGAGAGAGGCTCTCCAATGCCACGCTTAGTGTGTCCATTGCCGATGACCGTGACCAGACTATCTGTAAATTCAAGACGAGCAAACAGATCAACGATGTGCTCAACCTTGGGGGACGGACGATCGTCACCCTGACCTGGCCCGATTGCAACCTCGCCCCGGGGGATTACATCCTCAGCCTCGGCCTGCGGTCGGGTGGGGACAGTGTGGATCAGATTGAGCAAGCTGCTGTCTTTGAGATGGTGCCTGGCAATATCTATGGCACGGGCAAGATTATCCGCGAGCGGGTGGTGATCTGGCCCCGGGCGGAGTGGCGCATTGAGCCACAAGCCCTCAAGGGCGAGGCTATCTACAAGTAAGGGGTGACCATGCCTGATCAGAAGGCGCTGTTCTTCCTGCGCCACTACAATGACATTGACCATATCACGCCGGTTGTCTACAAGTGGGCGCACCTCACCGGCATCCCGGCGCGGGTAGTGATCCGCACCGATCGCACCTACCTTCAGGACTACCGCATCCGCTTTCTGCAGCAGCAACCCAACGTCAGTGTCAGCTGGATCGGCGAGTTCCTGACGGAGCAAGAATTGCGGGCGATGAACCTTGTCCCTGCACTCTCGCCACGCGAGCGACGCAATCCCCTGCGGCTGGCAGCGCGCCTTCGGGAGCGCCTTACCGCACCGCGCCATACTTCGTTAGAGGATGCTTATGGCGCTCACCTCGGCGAGCGCATCTTAAGCCGAGAGTTCGCCAACGCCAATGAGGGCGTTGTGGTTTTTGATTGGGTCTCGCTCTCCGAGACGCAGTTGAAGTTCGTGCGGCCTATGATTGAAGCCGCGCACCGGCGCGGCTTTGTGACTATCTCCCTCCCGCATGGCGACAGCCCCTATGCCAACCGTATGTTCAAGGTAGAGGACCTCAACTACAAGGACTGTGAACACTACGGTAACAACCCATTTGACCACGTAGTGGTGCCTAACCCACTGACAGCGACGCGCTACCTGCCCTGCCGCCCCGCCGACCGCGTGCACGTACTCGGTTCGCCGCGCTACAACCGTGAGTGGTTGGATATCCTTGATCCCCTTATTCCCGATTTCACGACGCCGCAGAGCGAGGGTAAGCTCAAGGTGGTGCTCTTCCTGCGCAATCCACGCTTCACCATCTATTGGGAGGAGCTGGTGCGCGCCCTGAAGCTCATCACGCAGTTTCCGGAAGTCCATCTGGTAGTCAAGCACCACACGCGGGGCGATGCAGCTGAGACCGATCTGGCACTGGAGAGCATTGACTTTGACCCCCGCCGCGTGCCCAATCTTGAAGTCGTGTACGAGGACGTGCACTCTCCCTCGCTGATCCGCTGGGCAGATGTGGTGCTGGACCTCGGCACGAGCGTCGTTAACGAGGCTATCGTGCGCGGCAAACCGGTGCTGGCGCTGGAGTATCTGCATGCCAACGTCAGCACTACGGCGCACTACCTGCCCGGCACAGCCATGTATTGCCGTGACCATCTCTACGATGCCATTGTTGCCCTCATCAAGGACCCCAGCACGCGCCTTTACAGCGAGGAAGAGCGCCAACGCTTCGTCCATGAGATGGTAGAGTATCCCGACGAGCATGTGCTGGAGCGCTACGTGCGCTTCCTGCAAAGCCATATGTCGCAGAAAGTGCCGCAATATGCAACGGCTTAAGCCTATCGTCCGCCGCCTGCTTCCTTTGCGTAGGGGCGCCTATCTTAAGGAGTTTAACAGCCCAACTGCGGAGATTGAGCACCTGTACCGCGTGCGGCTCAAGCACCTGATGCCCGTTGAGCAACCTCTGGTGCTCATCTCGCAGGTGCAGCGTTCGGGTGGCACGCTGGTCAGCCAGCTCTTTGATGGACATCCTCAGGTACATGCTCACCCACACGAACTCTATATCGGCTATCCCCGCAAGTGGGACTGGCCCGATCTGGACCTGAGCGCCAGCCCCGAGACATGGTTCGCCCTGCTGTTTGAGAAACCCACGGCGAACTTCTTCCGCGACGGGTACGAGAAGCATCCCGCTAGCGCCCAATACGAGCAGCCGGACGTATTCCCTTTCTTCTTGCTGCCCAACTTGCAACGTGAGATTTTCCTCGCCTGCGTGGCTGCACGGGAGATCAAGACCCAGCGTGATGTGCTGAACTGCTACATGACCTCCTATTTCAACGCCTGGCTAAACTATCAGCAGCACTATGAAACGGAGAAGAAGTATGTCGTGGCCTTCACGCCGCGAGTGAACATGCACGCCGATTCGCTGGCTCGTTTCTTCCGTGATTACCCCGATGGCCGCTTGATCTCCCTCATCCGCGATCCCAAAGCGTGGTATGTCTCTTCCCACCGCAAAAACCCGCAGGCTCACCCCGATCCACAGACCAGCCTCCCCCTCTGGAAAACCTCGGCGGAGGCGATGCTGGCCAGCAAGGCCCAATACGGCGATAAGGTCTTCCTGCTGGGCTACGAGAATCTGGTCAGGGATACGGAAGGGCACATGCGCGCACTTGCTGCGTGGCTGGGCTTGGACTTTGCCCCCATCTTATTGCGCCCCACCTTCCAGGGCATGGACATCCGCGCTAACTCGGCCTATGCGGTGCAGCAATATGGCGTGATTGATGCTCCCCTGGAGCGTGCCAAAGAACTAAGTGTGGAAGAGGCCGCCTACATAGATGGCGAGACGATGGACCTCTACCAGCAAGTGTTGAAGGAACTGGACTACCGGCCATGAGGCCTGAGCTGACGCAACCAGATGTGCGCCCCGTTTTTGTGGTCGGGCACCCGCGCTCCGGTACGACATTGGTGCAACTGCTCTTGACAGCCCACCCGACCTTTTCCTCCGGCCCCGAGACGCATTTCTTCGTTCACGTCTTGGCGCCATTTGATGGCTGGGAAAACAGCAAGCTCTCACCCGACCAGCTAGAGGTAGCTTTCAAGCGGCTAGCAGGCAAACCCGGCATCCAGCTGGATGAGGCTTTTAAGGCAAACCTCCGTGAGGAGGCAGGTAAGGATGGCCTCGCCCCGGCTTACTTCCTGCATCGGCTCATGCGTTATTTCGCGCAGCAAACCGGCAAGGAGACGGCACTACGCTGGGTAGAGAAGACACCGCGCCACGTTCAATACGTGCCGCAGATTCTGAGCCTCTTCCCTCAGGCCCAGGTGATCAACATCGTGCGCGACCCACGTGATGTAGTCAGCTCGCCGCCGCGTTTCTACGAATCCCGCTCGGCGGCCTACCGCCGTCAGGTCTGCGTGGAGCGTGCCCAGAGCTGGAACGCTATGGTCGGCTTGAGCAAGGCTTTTGAGGCCAACAGCCGCATTATGACCATCCGCTATGAGGACATTATCGCTGATGCGGAAGGCAGCCTATTGCGCATGATGCAGTTCCTCGGTGAGGCCTACCGCCCTGAGAGTCTGGAGCATTTTGCCGATCATTACGATCAGGTGGTGTTGCCTAAGGAGGAAGTGCGCAAAAGATTGCTGGCCGTCGGCGAGATCGTGGATCGGCGCGGCATTTGGAAGCGCCGCATGAGCGAACATGAGGCGCGCCTTGTAGAATTGATCTGTGAGCCGCTTATGCGCGAGTTTGGCTATGAACTGGTCGTCTGTGCAGACCTCTCGGAACGGGAGCGGCAGGCCTTGCTGCTCCGCGAACGCGCCTCGGTAGCGCTGAGCTACCGCCTTTATACACTCTCCCGCCGCCTGAAGGGAGTTCCACGCCACCTGTGGCGCAGGCTGAAGCGCTTCAGGAGCGTAGCATCAAGAAGGTGAAACATGGCCTCGGGTTTGAACATCATTGGCATCATCCCGGCCCGCATGGGGTCCTCGCGCTTCCCCGGCAAGCCGCTGGCGCACATTTGGGGCATCCCCATGGTGGGGCATGTGTACTTCCGCAGTAAGATGAGCCATCGGCTGCGCGAGGTTTACATCGCCACCTGCGATGAGGAGATCCGCCAATACGCCGAAAGCATTGGGGCGCCAGTGGTCATGACAGCGGACACCCATCAACGTGCCAGCGATCGCACCGCTGAAGCGCTGCTGAAGATTGAGGCTGCCACCGGCGAACGCGTGGACATCGTGGTCATGATCCAGGGCGATGAGCCTATGCTCCGCCCGGAGATGATTGACGAAGCCGTCCAACCACTAATTGAGGATCGTTCTATCCTGGTCTCTAATCTGTTGGGTGAGCTGAAAACCGCCGAGGAACACGATGACATCAATGAGGTGAAGGTCGTGGTGGATCGGGACAACTTTGCCCTCTACTTCTCGCGTGAGCCGATCCCCTCGCGACGCAAGGGCGGCGAGGATGTCGCCAAGTACAAGCAAGTGTGTATCATCCCCTTCCAACGCGATTTTTTGCTTCAGTTTGCCCAGCTTGCGCCCACCCCTCTGGAGGTCGCCGAATCGGTGGACATGCTACGCGTGCTGGAGCATGGCTACCGCGTCAAGATGGTGCCCACGCGCTTCCACGTTTACAGCGTGGATACCGAGGAGGACCTGCGCAAGGTGGAGCGCTTGATGGCAGACGATCCACTTCTGCCACTCTACACCCATCATTCTTAGAATCCAAGTGGGGCAGGCTTGCTTACCTGCCCCGCTTCTCCTTACTCTGCTATCTGCTGGCAGTTACCCGTTGCTCCCCTTACGGCAGGTCAACCTTGAAGGACCACTTGGCGCTCTTGGCCTTCCCATAGGCGTTTTGGGCTACTACCTTCCAGGTGTAGGTTTTTCCATCTTTCAGGTTGGTTGGCCCGGTCACAGAGCATGTGCCGCCGCTGCAGATGCTCGCTGCGGCAAAGGTCTGCTTGAAGGCGGTGACCCCCGATGGCTTCTTCACTACCAGCTTATAGGTTGCCGTGAACCCATCATCAGCCCATTGGAAGAGAGGGGCCGAGGTATTAACCGTGCTCCCGTTAGCGGGGCTGATCAGCGCGGGCACGGCAGGCGGCCCGGCGATGCGTGCCGTCATGGTGCTGGCCGAGGGGCTGATGTTGACGACGGCAAAGGGCATGGCGCTGCTGGTATAGTAGGAGCTGGTATTCGGGTTGGTGAAGGAGTCAAAAACGGTGTTGCCTGTCGTACCGGGGAAGGGATCGCCTGCGTTACCACGATTGACCTTCTTCTCCAGCTCCAACAGACCATCGGCCTGCTCCAGCGCCACATGGAAGTGGGAGGCGCCACATAGCCAGTTGTTGATGGAGAGGCATTCCTTGTTGTTGCTTTTCTGGTCGTCCACGTGCCAGATCAGCAAGCCTGCGCCGGGCAGGAAGGCGTCCGAACCGACCTGCTGGCGGTTTTCCAGCAAGAAGTACTCGCCTGCAAAGCCCGTGTTGAGGCGGTAGATAGCCCCGCTAGCGTTTTGCTCAACGTTGGGCAGGTTGATGAGCTGGTTGGCGGGCGTCAGGGTTGTGGCGGTGGTGAAACCCAGATACAACCGCGACCAGGCGTCTAGATGTGCCGGGGAGTTACCCAAAAAGCCGTTCCATGAGCCACTGCCCATTAGGCTCCACTCGCCGATGCCCTCCGAGGAGCCATCGGTGTCATACAGGTCAGGCAGGCCAAAAGCGTGCCCTAGCTCATGGGCATACACGCCATGCGTCATATCGCCCGGCGACTGCCAGAACTCCGGTTCGGTGGTGTAAGAGCCGATCCACACGCCATCAAGGTAGGGGTAGTTTCTCGTCCACCACGAATGCGACCAGATATGGTTGGGGTTGCGGGTGTACTCCGCCCCTTGGCCAGCGTGGATGATGAAGACGGTATCCACCCATCCATCGCCGTTGTTGTCATACTGCGAAAAGTTCACGACGCTATCTACCAGATTGACGGCATCTTCGGCCAGCTTCTGGCAGTTGTTAGGATAGCTGCCAGTGCAATACTGGCCGTTCACATAGTAGCTGTAGAGCTGTGGCGCGGTCACCCAACCTAGCGAGCTAGGCAGATTGAGCGTCACAATGTCCAACTGCAGGTAGGAGACCTCGCCATAATAGGTGCGCATTGTTGCGCCCGTTGTGCCGAAGAGCAGCGTATCAAACTGAGTGATAGGTATAGAAGGTTGATTAGCGTTATCGTTAAACCGTACAAGGATCGCCAGTGTGCGGAAAGGAGAGGCCGGCCCTGCCGCCGAGGCTGTTGTGTTTCTCTCTTGCGGGGTGGGTAATGGCATGCGTGGCCCGGGTGCGAACGAGAGCTCGGGGTCAAGCGAAGGGAAGCTGGCTATCAAGTCGGACAGGCTGACCTGCTCCAGCACTCTAGGATGAGGGACCATGAAGCGCAGGGGACTTTCACGCCCACCCGGCAACGGAGGTGGGGATGCCGGTATACCATCCTGCGCTTGCGCAGCGTTTGTCCCGATCACAAGGCAGCATAATGCAACCATCAGCGCCACATAGCGCCGTAAGCCTCCCCCTTTTCCATGAGAATAAGAAGGGGTTTTCATTTGCTTTGCTCCAGTGTAAAGAGGCCCATCTACTGGCATTATAGATGCAAAGTACACCGGCACAAGTGAAAGGCAACCTCATCCTCGTCGCTGGCGGGGAAAACGAAGCAGGGCGACCGATCGGTCGCCCTGCTTCCCCTGTGTGCTACACAGGACTAGATCGCATTGATGATGTTGCTGAACACGTTCCCGATCGCCGGCCCCAGCAAGGCCAAGATGACGATCACCACGATGGCGACCAGCACCAGGATGAGCGCATACTCAACCAGGCCCTGGCCTTCTTCACGAGGCATGAATAACATAATGCAACTCCTTCATCTATAGATGATCCACTGCTTTTATCTTAACCGCGTATCAGCGAAATGAGCAAGTAGGTAAAAAGTGCTATTCAGTGGAAGCTTCTTCTTCCACGAGGCTGGCCTGCCGCAGGGCGGTTGCCATCTCGGCCGCGCTGGCAAAGCGTTGGGTCGGATCGGTGGCCAGCGCACGCATCACCACCACCGCCAGCGCCTCTGGGATAGCAGGATTATCAGCACGGGGTGAGCGCCCCGCAAAGGAGAAAGGCGGTTCTAGGCGCGGATCGCGGCGCGTCAGCAGGTGGTAGAGGCAAACACCCAGCGCATAGATGTCAATGGCGGGAGATACCACGCCGTCATACTGCTCCGGCGCAGCGTAGCCTTCCGTGCCCAGTGGCGCATCAGCCAGCACATCGGAGGGATGAGCGGCTGTGTCTAGGTCCACCAACCAGATGTGTCCTTCAGGATCAACAATCAGATTGGCTGGTTTGAGATCGCGGAAGACGAGCGGCTCGGGGAAGCGCGTGTGCAGGTAGTGGAGCGCCTCGCACAGCACAATTCCCCACTGTGCCACCTGCGCCGGTGTGAACACCACATCAGGGTCGTAGAGCAGGTCCTCAAGGTCACGTCCTTCCACAAAAGCGGTGACAAGGTAGGTACGGTTGCCTTCCACAAAGTAATCCCAGACGGGCGGGATGGCGGCATGGGTCAGGGCGGTCAACCGCGCTGAGCGGTGGAGGAAGTCGGCGATGGCCTGCTCGGTGTCAGGCGGCTCAATAAGGCGCTCCTTGATGGCACAGCGGCGGGGGGGATGCACCCCTTCGTCCTGTGCTTCGTAGAGCGCACCGGCCTCGCTCAAATGACGGATCCGTGTGATGACGTAGCGGCGCCGCAGGCGATCGCCGTCCTTCAATGGTTGTGGCCCCATAACATACCGATCGCTCAGAATGGGCTCTGGCAACCCCTGTAACGCCTTGCTATAATCGCCTCAGATGCCCCAGTAGCTCAATGGACAGAGCGACCGCCTCCTAAGTGGTAGGTTGAAGGTTCGATTCCTTCCTGGGGCATATGTGCTCACGGGTTACTCTTCCGAAGCTGCCACGTCCTCCTCGGCAAAGAGGGCCGCTGCGTAGTCTTTCAGGATGTTGATGCGCTCTGGTGCAGTCCCTTTAGTGTGCAGATAGCGCTCTAGCAGGTCCAGCGACCCCAGCCCCTCGGGATGTTCTATCCCCAGACGCAGGCGTGCCGACCGCTCAACATCGTACTGTATTGCAGCGACAAAGGCCGCTGGCTCCAGCGCCGCCATAACCTCGCGGTCGCGGATGCGTGCTTTCTCCTCCGCCGTTGCGGTGACGATCAGGCGCACCACCGCTTCGGCAATGGGGTGCTGGGCAATTGCCTCCTCAATGGCCCTTGTAGGATCAGGATGGCTGCGTACATCCACACGGATGGTGACAAAGGGCCGTGCGTTTAGCTCTACGAATTCGTAGGTGGTTGCCCCGCGCACAAGTTGCACCCAGCAGAACCCCTTTGGCTCGTGCTCCTCGCCAAAGTCCACGCGCTCAATGCTGCCTGCATAAACTATCGGCGGGTATCCCTGCGGGTTGAGATCCTGGTGGTGATGGACATGCCCCAGTGCCACGTAATCCCACGCTGTATCGGTCAGGCTGGATTTGAGCACAGCCACATCGCGGCCTAGCATCACGTACTGCTCCGAGCCGGCTCTGGCTCCCATCACGCCGAAATGCCCTGCCAAAACCGCGGGGATGCTCAAGTCAACCTGTTCGGCCAGATTGCGGATCAGCAAATCAACCCGATCGCGCAGAAGCGCATCCAGCTGGCTGATGCTCATGCCACGTGCGTCCAGATCGGAAAACAGGCGCTGGCGCACGGGGTAGGGAACGGTAGCGACCTGTACCGGCCCACGCTTGGTCTCAATGCGGTGCAGGCGGTCACTGCGCCCCACGATGACGTTGTCCACCTCCAGCGTGTGAAAAATCTCCACCGATGAGGCCTTTTGCGTCATGGCTGGGATGTCATGATTGCCAACCAGCAGCACCACTGGGCACTGTTCGGCCAATGCTTTGATACGCCGTGCAAACTCCCGCTGGTAAGTGGGTTCCGGCTGGCGCGTCCGGAAGGCATCGCCTGCGAAGATGGCCAGATCGGCATCGTGTTCCTTGGCATAGTCCACGATCTCGCTCATGCGGCGCAGGAAGTCCATTACGCGCTCGCTGATGCCGGTGTGAGGGTTGATCCGGCCGTAGTTCTCCATGCCGATATGTGTGTCAGCAAAGTGCACCAGCCTGATGGGTTCAGCCATACAGCGAAACTCCGTTCATGTGACTAAGGCAGCTCTGGCCACCACAGGCGGCGCAACCGCGACCACCCCACGCGCCATACGAGCAGCGCCAACGTGCTGGTAGCTGTTGCTACCAACATAAAGACCCAGATGATAGGGCGACGCAGCCACAATGCGCGGATGGCTACCCCCAACGGCCCTGCTATCACCCCGGCTAGCCCTGTCCGCCATAGCACACGCTTCAGAGGGTAAAGCGCTGTGCCGTGATACATGCCCAGTACCATTCCCACCAGCAGCCATGCTAGCATGAAAGGCGCAGCCGTGTTCAGCGTGGCGCGTAGCGCTCCTTGTGTGGCAACGAGGTCATGGCTGGCACGCCCCACTGCGGCAAAGATGACCAGTGCGATCAGGTCGCCGAGGGCTAGAGCGGCCAATTCCCACGTAGGAAGCCACTGCGGATCGCGGGGAGTGAAGGGTTCTGTTGGTGTATTTGAGGAAGGCGATAGGTCACTCATGGCATGTAGTATACCATTGCTGGCGAGACGGGGCAGCCGCACAGGGAGCGTGGAGTGGCAGCGCTAGGTGTCATACCCAGTAAGTGATTTACGTCACTTGTGAGCAGAAGCAGCCCGATTTACGCTTAACATGATAATTTAGAGTTCACGTACCTTATTTTCCGAATTGCGCACCATAGGCGGCACAACAGCCTCCTGAGAGCGAGGGATTCTATGTTAGAGATCACCCGACAAGCCGATTACGCACTCCGCGCAGCAGTGGAGGTTGCCCGCATTACCAACGGGGAACGAGCTCCTACAGCGCTCATTGCTGCACGGCAACAAATCCCCCTTCCCTTCCTGGCCAAGATCGTCTCGCAGCTGGTAGTGCGGGGCATCTTTGAGGCCACCCGAGGGGCCAGCGGTGGGGTCAGCCTGGCACGCCCAGCCGGTGAGATCACCATGCTGGAGATCATTGAGGCCATTGACGGCCCCATCATGCTCAACCGTTGCACCCGTGATCCGTCAGTGTGCGAGCTCTCCAGCTCCTGTCCCTTCTGTGAGATCTTCACTGAGGCTCAGACAGCGCTGGTCAAGCGGTTGGGGAGCATCACGCTGGATGATCTCGTGAAGCGTGTTGAGGCCATGGAGAAATCGGCGGCTTAGGCATTATGCTGAGCTGGTTCCACTTTCTCCAATGGCTGCCCACTGCGGATGCGGAAATGGTCAAAATCGCGGACGACAATCGCGCTGGGGAAGATTTCCTGCGCCTCGGCGGCAATATCGCGTTCGCGGTAACGCCGCGAGAGATGGGTGAGCAGCAGGTTCTTCACCTCAGCTGCACGCGCCAGCTCGGCTGCCTCGCGGGCCGTGATGTGCCCAAAGTGGCGCGCCAGCTCCACCTCATAATGGAGGTAGGTTGCCTCAACCACCAGAGCATCAGCATGCCTCAGATGCTCCGTGAGGTTGTCGGTCCGCCCCACATCGCCCACGATGCATAGTTTCTCGCCCGGCAACGGATCCCCTAGTACATCATCAGGGTAGATCACGCGGCCATCTGCTAACGTGACGGCTTGCCCGTTGACCAGCTGACGCCGTTCAGGGCCACGCGGCACGCCCAATGCTTCAGCACGGTCATTTAGAAACGGACGGCGGGGCTTTTGCGCAAAGGTAAAGCCGAAACAATCCGGCCCGCGGTGCTCAACAGCGAAGGCTCGCACCTCAAAATCATCGTCTTCCATGAGCACGCCCGGCTTGATCTCGTAGAACTCAAGCTCAAAGGGCAAGTGGGCGCCACGCAGCACCACGCCGTAGATAAGGGCTTCCACGCGGTTCAGCGCCGCCGCACCGCCCCAGATTTCCACCCGTTCCGTGGTCTCCCAGCGCGCATAGGTGGAGATCAATCCGGCCAACCCTAGAATGTGGTCAAGATGGCCGTGCGTCAGCAGAATCTTGTCCAAGCGGCGGAAGCCCAGCCCGCTGCGCAAGATCTGGCGCTGGGTGCCTTCGCCGCAGTCAATCAGGAAGCGATAATCCTTGTAGAGCACCATCTGAGCGGGCAGGCCGCGCTGGATGGACGGCGCGCTGGCCGAAGTGCCCAAGAACACGATCTCAAACACAGCTACTCTCCGCCGTAGGAAAATGCCAGCGCCCGCCTATTCTGGACGGCGGGCGTTGCGCCGGGTAGTCCCCTATACAGGGGCACGGTGAAGGCTTTACAGTTCGCTGCCTTTTAGGGGCGCGCCCGCTCGGCTTGAAACCACCGCATGTCCAACCAGTCAATCAACTGGCGGGCAACAGGATGGATGATGCGCACGGAAGCCTCAAAGCGTTGGGGCGAGAAGGCGTACAGTCGCACGTAATAGGGGCGCAACACAAAGATGGCGTAGTCGTCCTCCCAGCGGCGGCTGGTCCACAGGAAGGCCACCCCGGCCTCACGACGCATGAGGTCCAGCCAGCGCCGCTTGTCGTAGCCGCTGAGGTTGGCGATGCGGAAGCGCAAGGCCAACATGTGACCGAGAGTAAATGTCATCTCGGTCACGTCTTGATCGGCGTAGAGGTCAAACGAGAGCATGGCGCTGGCATCCTGGCTGGTCAGCATGGCGGTCGCCCGGCTGGCCGGACGGGCATCTTGTGGGGCACGGGCGATGGACGTCATCAAGGGGGCCTTGGCAAAACGGCGCGAGAGTTCGGTATCCAGGTCCACTTCGCCACGCAAGAACTGTTTGATCGTCAGCGGTGCTTGATCGATCTTAATGCTGCGGCGCAGCGAACCGGTTCCACTCAGATCGCGCAACAACCGCTGCCGATCCTGTGCCGTGATATGGGCATGGGCAGCCACTACCGCTGGATTCAGCCGCCCTGTGCCCGGAGGCAACCCCTCGCGGGAGGATTCCTCTTTGCGCCTCAGTGGGCTGGCAGGCAGCGTATCGCCCATGTCTGAATCGGTGTTGCTCATCACAACTGCGTCCTTCTCTATCCCCTATTACGGTTGGTACACCAACGACTTCACTATAGCACGCAGGGAACCCCGCAGGCAAATGCTGGTTTGGGTTGCACCTTGCCAGCCTTTGCTGTACCCTTGACGCAGACCCTTTGCTGTCCGTGTTGTGACACAAGATGTCACAGCTCTGAGGGATAATCAGGGTACAGTTCAAGAGATAACAGAAGCAACCTAAGGAGATAGACGGTGTTTCAGGAATGCATTATTGTGGGCAACCTGGGGCGTGACCCTGAGATGCGCTTCACGCCGGATGGCCAGCCTGTGACGAGCTTCTCTGTGGCAGTCAATCGGCGGTGGACTAATCAAGATGGCACGCAGAGCGAAAAAACCACATGGTTTCGTGTGACCACGTGGGGGCGTTCGGCCGAAACGTGCAACCAGTATCTTAAGAAAGGCCGCCTGGTGCTGGTGGCAGGCGAGATAGATGTCTCAACCTTCATGGGGCAGGATGGCCAGCCACGTGCTACCCTTGAACTGAGAGCGCGTCAGGTCAAGTTCCTCGGTGGGCGTGAGGGAGAGGTACTCCCGGGTGAACTGGGTGCGGGTACCGTTCCACCGCAAGATGAGGAAGAGATTCCCTTCTAACAAAGGCCGCGAGGACAGGGACACCCGTCTATGGATCAACTGGAGCAGATCGCTGAAACCATCCGCGCCGATCTGGAAGCCAAGGACGCTGTGCGTGAGCGCGCACTTGCCCGCTCACGTGAGCTGATCCGCCACTGTGCGGCTTCTATCAAGGCTGTGCATCGGGGAAGTTGGGAGGAGGCAGGGGCTGGGTTGGAGCTGCTCAGCAACATTGCCCAGCAGATGGCGGAAGAGGCACGGCGCTACCCCGATCTGTACTATGCTGGCTATGTCCAAGATGCACTTAAGGAGTACGTGGAGGCGTCCGTCATCTACGCCGTGGTGCGCGGCGATCCGCTCCCGACACCGGAAGGATTGGGCGTACCGGGTGAGACCTATTTGAACGGTTTGGCTGAGGCGGGCAGCGAACTGCGCCGCACGATTCTGGACATCCTTCGTCAGGGGCACGATGCCCGCGCCGAGGTGCTGCTGGGCTACATGGACGACATTTACAACGTGCTGATGACATTTGACTTTCCTGATGTTGTGACCTATGGCTTGCGTCGCCGTGTAGATAGCCTGCGCGGCGTGCTGGAACGCACTCGCGGCGACTTAACCGCCAGCCTGCGCCAGCAGCGTTTGCTGGTAGCCTTGCGCGATCTGGAGCGGCGGCTAGGGTTGAATAGCCTTGATGAGGAGGCACGGCCGCAGATAATAGACAGCGGTGAAGGGGACGACGGCCTGGGGTAACCCTTCCCGCCGCAGCGCGGAAACTTTGCGCACAGCCTGAGTTCGCTTTATGATGGAGGGCGCCCAGCAGGCGGGCCATTCTCGGCGTTTATCCCTGAAACAGGGACTTCTGTGCAGGCTCTCAAAACTGAACCGTTGCCATGACCACCATACCGGCAACCCTGACCGTTGTAGAAGGCGAGAACATCGGCCAGCGCTATGTGATTGAGCCCACGCCGTTTACCATTGGGCGCGACGCGGAGTGCAACCTGACCCTCAGCGCCCCCGGCATCTCACGCCTCCACACCCGCATTGAGCGCTCCTATGGCCAGTATCGCCTGATAGATATGGGCAGCACAAACGGCACGTTCGTCAACGATCAGCGCGTGTATGGCGAACGTACACTCCATCACGGCGATCTTATCCGTTTCGCCTCGGCGGTGACAATGTTGTTTGAAGACCCTGCTGCCACCGCTCAGATTGACATCCGTGAGTTGAGCATCGGCGGTATCCAGGTTGACGAAGCACGCAAAGAGGTGTTTGTCAACGGCCAACTGCTCCATCCGCCGCTTTCGCCACGCCAGTACGTGCTGCTTGAGCTACTGGTGCGCCGTGAGGGGACCGTGGTGGAGCGGGAGGAGATCGCCGCTGTTGTGTGGCCCGATCAGGTTGACATCAGCGACGAGATGATTGACACGCTCGTCTCACGCCTGCGCAGGCGGTTAGCTGATTACGATGCCGACCGCTACATCGTCACGCGCCGGGGGTTCGGGCTGATGTATAGCCGCAGCGGGTGAGACTGCTCCCGCTTATCTTATCCTCAAGGGAGGACATCATGGTGCGCATTCACGAGGTGGACACCAACCGCCGACGCGATGTAGAGCGTTTTGTGGATATCCCCTTCCGCCTCTACAAAGGCTGTCCGCAGTGGGTACCACCTCTGCGCTCCGAGACGCGTTTCCAGCTCAATCGGTGGAAGAATCCTTTTTACCGCCGCAATGATGCTGCCTTCTTCATTGCTGAGCGGGATGGCCGCGATGTAGGGCGCATTGCTGTGCTGCACCCGCAGTATTACAACGAGTTCAAGGGCCTGCAGAATGCCCACTTCTACCTTTTTGAGAGCATAGATGATCAGGAGGTCGCTAACGCGCTGTTTGACCACGCCGCTGAATGGGCTAGAGCGCGTGGGCTGAACGTCCTGCGTGGGCCGCTGGGCTTTATGGCCGCCGATGGCTTTGGGATGCTGGCTGAGGGCTTTGAGCATCGTCCGGCGGTCGGCATCCCCTACAACTATCCCTACTACCCGCGCTTGGCTGAGGGCTGGGGGTTCCAACTGGAAGAGCGTGTGCTCTCCGGCTATCTGGACGTAATGCGCTTGCGCCGCGAGTTCCCCCAGCGCGTGTTGGAGGTGGCTGAGAAGGTTAAACAGCGCTACGGCTTCAGCGTGAAGACCTTCCGCAGCAAGCGCGAGCTGAAAGAATGGGTAGCGCCGCGTCTAGCCGAGGTTTACAACCGCACCCTCACGCACATCGCCGGTGACCCGCCTGTCTCTGAGGAGGAGGTCGCTGCTGTTGCCGATAACCTGCTCATGATCACCGACCCTCAGCTCCTCAAGTTTGTGATGAAAGGTGAGGAGATCGTCGGCTTCCTGTTCTGCTTCTTGGATATTTCGGAGGGCCTTCAGCGAGCGTGGGGGCGGTTGTTCCCCTTTGGTTTCATCCACATCCTGCGCGACCTCAGGTGCACCACCTGGCTCAACCTGAACGGAATGGGCATCGCCCCCGAATACCAGGGGCTAGGCGGGACAACCCTGATGTACGCTGAGCTCTACCGCGCAGTCCAGAACTTCCCGCGCTTTCGCCATGCCGATGTGGTGCAGGTCTCCGAGTTCAACGTCAAGAGCCTGAACGAGATGGGCAAGTTCGGGGTGCGGTGGTACAAGACGCACCACATCTACCGCCGCGAGCTCTAGCCCTCACGGCAGGGGGATGGTCGCCCGATCCAGTTCTTCGCCGCCCAAGGCGATAGCCCGTAGATCAATGCGGTCGGCGTAGATTTCAAGCAGCACGAAGTGGGTGCGGCGGGCAAAAATCTGGCTCTCCGGTAGGGTCGTGCTCTGTGCATAGAGGGTTGATGAGCCACCGCCGGATACTACATAGGTGATGCCATTAACTACCAGTCTTTCGTAGTTGTGGTCATGCCCTGAAAGGACGAGTGGTACGCCCGCCGCCTCAAACTGCGGCCCCCATACCATGCGCACTGGCTCACCGTCGCGCCTGTGGCGCCCGCTGGTGTAAGGCGCAACGTGAAAGACAGGGATGGAGTGGGCAAAGCGGCCATCGGCCAGCCGCTCGGTGAGCCAGGCCTGCTGGGCGTTATAACCCCCTTCGCCGAAGAAAGTCTGCGTGTCCAGCATGAGAAACTGGATGTCACCGTAGGCGAAGGCGTACCATTGATTGCGCCCTTCGTAGGCAGAGGGGCTCATCAACGGGTCGGCAAAAGGCGGGAAGGCGTGGTAGTAGAAAGGCATCCCCCGCCACCATGTGGCTGCCTCTATATCGTGGTTGCCCACCACTGGATAAACCGGCATAGTGCGCAGCAGGGGCGCAAGGGGTAAGTACCACTTGCGCGCAAAAGCCTCATAAGGGTCGGGATTCTCATCCACGTTGTACACGGTATCGCCGGTGTGGATCACGAAGTCCAGATTGTAGGTTGCCATCTCTGCCGCAAGGGTAAAGGTCTCCTGCCCACCAAAACCGGAATCGCCGAGCACGCCGATACGCAGCGGCCTGTGGTCAGAAGCTGTGCGGAAGCGGAGGGGGTCCCAAAATTGGCTCCAATACATAGCCTGATGATAGAGACCGCCTCCATCAGGCCCAAACGCTACCAGCGCCTGATACTCCACGCCGCTCTCCAACCCTTGCAGCGCGATCTGCTGGCGGGTGGCCTCTGCCAGCAGTGGCGTGGTGGCTTGGCGGGACGGGTCATCGGTGGGCCAGTAAAGCACCACACCTCTCGCAGGCGCCGAAAGCTCAAAGAAGAGCAAAGCCGAATCTGGGGTAACATGTTGCACCACCGGCGGTAGCACAAACTCCACCTCGGCAGGTGAGTCGGCCAGCACCAGCGGTGCAGTGGTGGCAGTGGACTGCTCAGTTGGGTCGGCAGAGGGCGTGGGCGAGGCAGGGGGTGGTGTCGCCGTGACGAAGACAACATTGGGCGTGGGAGCCGGGTCTGTAGCTACGGCGTCGGGAGGGGTCTGTGGGTCAGCCCCCGGTTCGGTAGCGGTGATATACACTATATTCGGTGCGATCGGCTCCCTATCAGGAAATGCTGGCGCACAGGCCACCAGCAGGGAGAATGCCCCTGCAATGGTGAAGAAGGCTACTGCCCACTTGAGGAGCGCCAACCCACGAACATGATAAACGTCATGGTTTTTGCGCAAGTTACCGTCCCGCCCTGCTCACAGAATGAAAAGAAAGCGGGGCCAGAGGCCCCGCCCCCTCCTCTCCTTTTGCCGTCCGTCAACCCATCGGCGCGGCTTCTACTTCCCCTTCGCCTTCCTTCACAGTGAAGGTAAGCTGACCATCCACGCAGTCCACAAGGACCGTGTTGCCCGAGCGGAAGCGCCCGCTCAGGATGCCATCGGAGAGGGCATCTTCTATCTCGTTTTGGATCACGCGGCGCAGGGGACGCGCGCCATATTCTGGATCGTATCCTTTCTCGGCCAGGTACTCCTTAGCTGCCTGCGTGACTTCCATCTTCACGTGATGCTCGGCCAACCGCTCATCCACATGCCCCAACAGGATGTCCACGATCTGGGTGATATCGTCCTTGTCCAGCGCCCGGAAGACGATGGTCGCATCCACACGGTTGAGGAACTCGGGCCGGAAGGTGCGCCGTAAGCTGTCCATCAGCTTCTTGCGCATTTCGGCATATTCCTCGCTCTCGGCCTGCTCGCCCCCGCGCGGGAGGTTAAAGCCTAGCTGCGCCCCCCGTCGGATCAGCTCTGCCCCGATGTTGCTGGTCATGATGATGATGGTATTGCGGAAGTCCACCATACGCCCTCGCGCGTCGGAGAGGTGGCCTTCCTCCATGATCTGGAGCAGCATGTTGAAGGCTTCCGGATGCGCCTTCTCTATCTCGTCAAAGACGACGATGGAGTAAGGACGGCGGCGGATGGCCTCAGTGAGCTGGCCGGCATCCTCGTAGCCCACATAGCCGGGCGGTGCGCCCACCAGCCGCGCCACCGAGTGGCGCTCCATAAACTCGCTCATGTCCAGCTGGATAAGCGCGTCCTCGCTGCCGAACAGGAACTCGGCCAGCGCCTTGGTCAGCTCCGTCTTGCCTACACCGGTCGGCCCAAGGAAGATGAACGACCCAATAGGACGGCGCGGGTCCTTCAGCCCGGCGCGGGCACGGCGCACTGCCTTGCTGATCATCTCTATCGCTTCGTCCTGGCCAACGATGCGTTTGCGCAGCGCGTCCTCCATCTCCAGCAGGCGCTCGCTCTCCTCACCCGCAATGCGCTTGATGGGGATGCCCGTCCACATGGAGACCACCTCGGCAATGTCTTCGGCTGTGACTTGTGCATTGCCTTCAGCGTCCCAGTGGCGGCTGATGGAGTCAAGGTACTCCTCCAGTTCCTTGCGGCGAGCCTCTAGCTTCTCAAAGGTGTCGCCCTCGTCCAGCACTTTGGTTTCCAGCTTATAGATGATGTCGTCCAGCTCTTCACGGGCTTTGCGCACCTGAATCGACTCGGGCGACTTGTACATACGCACCCGGGCAGCGCTTTCATCCACCAAGTCTATGGCCTTGTCGGGCAGGAAGCGATCGGGTACGTAACGCGCCGAGAGATGCGCTGCAGCTTCAATGGCCTCATCGGTGATCTTGAGCGCGTGATGCTGCTCATAGGGCGCCCGAATGCCGCGCAGGATTTGGATGGTTTCCTCAATAGTCGGCTCTTCTACGAGGATCGGCTGGAAGCGGCGCTCCAATGCGGCATCCGACTCAATGTGGCGGCGGTATTCATCCAATGTGGTCGCGCCGATGCACTGCAGCTCGCCACGCGCCAGCGCCGGCTTGAGGATGTTGGCCGCGTCTACCGAGCTGCCCGCTGACCCTGCCCCGACGAGCATATGCACCTCGTCAATGAACAGGATGCTGTCTGACTGGGTCAGCTCCTCAATGACGCGCTTCAGCCGCTCCTCAAACTGGCCGCGATACATCGTGCCTGCCACCAGCGACCCCACGTCTAACTGGAGCAGACGTTTGCCCAGCAGAGGGGCAGGGGCTTCACCAGCCACAATGCGTTGAGCTAACCCCTCCACGATGGCCGTCTTGCCCACCCCCGGCTCGCCGATCAGCGCCGGGTTATTCTTCGTGCGGCGGCTGAGGATTTGGATGACGCGCTCTATCTCCTTCTCACGCCCGATGATGGGATCCAGCCGCCCTTCCATTGCCAGTTGCGTCAAGTCGGTGGCGAGCTGGTCAACAAGCGGTGTTTTTTGGCTTCCTGTACTCATAGCAGGCCGCACCTCACGTCTGCGCGGCTGGGGCACAGGCGGCGGCGTAGCCGAAGGTGCATCTTGTAGTGCCCGGCGCGTCTGGCGGCGGATCTGCTCCGGCGAGATGTTCAGCTCCTTCAGAATGTCAATGGCAACACCCTCGTTATGCCGTACCAACGCCAGCAGGAGGTGCTCAGTGCCGATATAGGAGTGGCCCATCCGCCGGGCTTCATCAACGGCCAGCTCAAGCACGCGCTTGGTGCCGGGGGAGAGGTCAAGCCTGGCGAAGGGAGTGCGCTGCCCGGCGCGCGTCTTGCGCTCCACCATGATCTCCACCTTTTCCAGCTCTACGCCAAGTTCGCGCAGGACACGCCCAGCCACCCCCTCTTCCTCACGGATGAGGCCAAGGAGCAGGTGTTCGGTGCCGATGTAGCTGTGTTGTAGCCGCTCAGCCTCTTCTTGGGCGAGGCTGAGCACGCGACGCGCGCGCTGAGTGAAACGTTGCATCTTATCGGGCATAGCCTGAGCCCTCCATCCATCCAGTGCCCATCAACCTAACGATCCTTTAGTGGAATCCCATTGTGTTCTGAGGGGTGATCGTATCGTGTTCAGGGTAAAACTGCCACTGATTTTCGGCCTCCTTAACGAATAAGAGCTTCCACATTCTGCACCATGCCAGCGACTGCTTCAGCCTCCCGCAGGCGCAGGGCGCGCATGGCTGGTCGGCTACGCAGCCATAGCCAGCCTGTCTGTGCCAAGGAGGCAATGGTGAAGGCTGCCAACCCCACATGGAGGCCGGGTATCTGCCCCCACACAACCCCACCCCATAGGACGGCAGCGCAGGTGGTGAGGAAGACCACGATAGCCTCGGTAATGCTGCGCGTGTGACGGCTGTTGACGATGGTGCCTTGATACCAGTTTTGAACCACCGCCAGGGCGGGCATGGGAAGCATCAACCACAGCGCTGGGCGCGCCAGAGCGGTCAGCTCGGGCGAGAGTGCCGAGATGCGGCGCAGCCAGAAATGCGCCAGCGGCGTGGCAACCACTAACACCAGCAAGGTCGTGGTTCCTAAGGCCATCCACAGAGCGAAGCGGCGTAGCTGGGCAGCGGCTTGCGGCGCATCCAGCAGAGCAACAACCACTTCGTTGTAGGCGATACCAAAGCTGCGGAAGATGAAGCTCAAGCCGGAAACCACCGGCCACGCTGCCAGCGAGGCCAGCGCCAGGGGCATACGGCTTAGCGCCGCACTGCCGATAGGCTGCACCAGCAGGTTGATCAGCGAGGTGAGCGCCAGCGGCACATAAAAGGCCAGAAAATCGCGCCAGGTCAGCGGCGGCGTGACCAGTGGGGCTTGGCGCAACTCCCCGCGCAGGACGGGGCGCACGCGCAAACCCACATACAACGCTTCAGACATCACCCCTGCGGCCACTGCCGCTGCCCCCACCACGATGCCGGGCAGGGTGCCAATGAGGTATCCAAGGGCCAGCACCAACCCATCAGCACTCAGCCGTACCACGGTGCCAACTCCTACCGCCTGTGAGTGGCCGAAGCGGATCAGCACCCCCTGGTGGAAACGCCGATAGGCAATGGACCAGGTCCAAGGCGTCATGAGGATCAGGCCGAGGCGCGCAGGTTCCACAATCTCATTCGGTGCGCCGATGATCCCCCGCACTACCACGTCGTAAAGCGGCGTTAAGGCAATAAGCAGGTGCAGGGCGGTCAACGCTGCACCCATGCGCATCATAAAGCGGCGCACCGTGGCGAACGAAGCCCAATCGCGGCTCAGCGCCGTTGAAGCCGCTAGCAGCATGATGATGGGTGATTCGATGATCAACGAGAGCGGGAACACGACACCGCCATAAGCAGCAAGGTTGATCTCCGGATCGGGTAGGCGCGCCACCACCGCGCTGAGCAGGGGAAGCTCAATAGACATCAGCAGCCAACTGGCAGCCAACGGCCACCAGGTACGCGCAATACGCCCCATGGTGAGCGGCGGCTGGGAAGCCAGAGTTGTGGTCATGGGTAGTGTTGCTCTCCTGCTCGCAATGTCATGTAGGTTAGGAGTTTACCTTGCCCCCGTATAGGTGTGCTATAAAAAAGCGTGCAGACCTCTCATCTGCACGCCCTAATGGCCTCCCTGCGAACGCTGGCCGATGCGGGCCCGTTTTTAAAGATGGCGTAGCACTGCCACAACGCGCCCCTGCACCTCAACGGTAGAAGGATCGTCAATGTAGATAGGCTCCATTGTCGGGTTGGCCGGTTGCAGGCGGATGCGCCCCTGCTCTATGTAGATGTGCTTGAGGGTAGTTTCCTCGCGGTCTTTGAGCCACACTGCCACAAGGTCCCCATTCTGCACATCCTTATGTGGGCGCATGATCACGATATCGCCGTCGTTGATCATGGCATCCACCATAGAATCGCCCTTGACCTGGAGGGCGAAGAGGTCATCTTCCGGCTCCACGATGTCACGGGTGACCTCTATGGATGCATCTGCGCCGAAGAGGGAGAAATCGCTGCCGGGCACAGGAATAGGCTCACCGGCGACGATGCGGCCCACCAGTGGGATGCGGAAGACGTTTGCTCCGGCCACCAGCGATGGCAAGCGCAACCCGCGTGATACCTCACGGTCGCGCACCAGCAGGCCCTCGCTTTCCAGCTTATTGAGGTTGTAGTTCACGACCGAGGTGGAGGAAATGCCGCAGGCGCTCCCGATCTGGCGGATTGTGGGCGGGTAACCATTCTCCTCAATAAAGCGCCGGATGAAGTCCAGTATGGCTTCCTGCCGTGCCGAAAGCTTGATCTCAGGCATGATCTGCCTCCCTGATGGCCTGTGCTGGCAGACGCCCCTTCACTAGCACAGGAGTTCGCATGCCCGCATTATAGCACGAACGTGCGTTCTAAGTCAAGCCGAGGTGTTGGTCAGTCCGGGACGGTTGTGCCAATCCTGCGTCAAAACCCGACGGAAACGCCCATAACTCTGCCTGTTCCCCCTCTTGCAAATCAACACACTGTGCGGCATAATATTGATACAGATGGGCCCATAGCTCAGCTGGGAGAGCGCCACAATGGCATTGTGGAGGTCAAGGGTTCGAGCCCCTTTGGGTCCACCAGAACATAGAGACAACAACTGCCCATCCTAAAAAGATGGGCGGTTTCCTTTCCCCCAGCCTCTCCCTTAAGCCTCGTCGCAGGCGAGGCGGAAGCCGATGAGTTTCATACGTGTATGGGGAGCCACCGCACGGCGCTGGGTGCAGTGAATCTCACGGCGTGAGTTCTCATACGAGCCGCCGCGTAGCACACGTGACCCCTCGCCTTGCGGATCTTCCCGTCCGTCTCCTGCCCGGTAGGGGAAAGCGGCCTCGCGGGTGCTGCACCACTCCCATACGTTGCCCGCCATATCATAGATGCCCTCTGGCGTGACATCCTGCGGGAAGATGCCCACCGCACAAGTCTGACCGACCAGCGCATCACGGATATTAGCCGTATCATCACTGGCGCGGTTGCCGAACGGATAGCGTCGCCGTTCCGCACCGGCGGCGGCGTACTCCCACTCGGCCTCAGTAGGCAGGCGGAAGGGCTGGCCGGTCTTTTCCCTCAGCCAGCGCGCATAAGCATAAGCCTCATACCACGTGATGCCCACCACCGGACGGTTGGCAACGCCCCATTGCGTATCGCTCGTGAAGCCGCCCCACTCACCGCGTTCGCGGGCACGGCGGCACCATGCCCATCCGGCGGATGTCCAGAATTTTTGTTGTTCGTAGCCCCCATCCTCTATGAAGCGCCGAAACTGGGCATTGGTGACAGGATACCGCGCCAGAGCAAAGGGCTTGATCGTCACCCGACACTGTTCGCCTTCCGCGCCAATGGTCACCGTTCCGCCTGGCAGGCGTACCATCTGGGGGCGCAGAGAGCACACTCCCGGGCGCGCATCGCCCAGATAGCCCAGCACGTCGCCTGCCTGCGCCCGCTCCACTGGTGTCAGGTGTCCTTGCTCCACCAGCTTGATCAGCCGTCCGATGAGGCGAGGGGTGACATGCTTCCCAACCAGATCATCTTGCTCGGCCACCGAGCGTCCCACAATGGCCAGCATCTCGGCTGCCCACCACACCAACCGCCAATCGGTGCTCTCTTGCGGCTCCTCCGGCGGGCAGAGCATGTTGATCACATCCAGCGCGGCATCTGTGTTCTGGTTGTTGTAAACCAGATGCCCCACCGCCAATAGCAGTACCTCGTGCCAGATGTCACCCTCGCGGGCTAGCTTGGCTGCCAAGCGGGCATACTCGCGGTTGGCCACAATGTGCCGCCCAGCGAGGAACTCCTGAAAACCACGGTGGATGAAGGCGTAAGTGGGTTCCCCATCGCGGTCCAACCCCTTGCCGATCAGCAAGCCGGCGCGCTTCTCCACGTAGTTGCAGAAGGCGTGCGCCTTGTTCCAATCGTTATCCAGATAGCGCTGCAGGATGCTCAGCACAGTAGGGCGTGGGATGTGTACAGCGCCCTGCCCTGCTCCCTGCGAACGGTGCGCCTGAAAGGCCACTTCGCAGAGGCCAGTCATGAGGCGCTCCTCCCGTGTGTCCAATTCGTCCAGAATGCCTGGCTCCCACTCACCGCTGGCGATGCGCTTGGCCCGTTGCCACTCCCACAGCATAAGGTTGACGCAGTCGTCGTACAGACGCGCCCGCTCGCGTGGCAGGACACCCTTAAAAGTGTGGACGACAGCCATAACTGTCAGTAGCATGGGATTTTGAGCCAGATCGCTCAGGTGGTTGGCCGCTGCATTGCGCAATTCTTCGGCCCGGCTTTTCGCTATGCGCGGGGAAATCTGTTCTAAGCGCGCCAGCGTGTTGTACCAGTTGTCAATAAAGGTCTCTATGCTCTGCTGGCTGAGAGGGGCCAACGTGACCTCTGGGAAGCTGCTCAATTGCCAGGCCGGATCGGTGTAGGAGAGCACGCGGCAAGTGACCATAAAGCGGCTGTCTGGGTACTGATTGGCGAATTCCTCCACAGCGTCACGCACGATGCGGCGGATGGCCGGTTCGGGGACCTCATCCAGGCCGTCAAACATCATCAAGCATTTCCCCTTGCGCAGCTCCTGCCGTATCTGATCGGCAAAATCGGAAAGCCCACGCGCCTCCAGCTGGCTCACCAGATGCTGCCAGACAAGGTTAGGCGTCCCCCGCCGCGTGTTGGGAAGGATATCGCGCACCAATTCGCGCAGATCCACACGCACGGGCAACAGCACCCCGTGTCGCCATGTCACAGCCCGCCGACCGGCCTGTTGGGGTACGTTCAAGCGTTCCAGATATCGCCGCTCGGGGAAGAGGCGCGCGCCTGCCAGGCAGAGCGTCAGGTAGTTGATGAGCGTGGTCTTACCTGACCCCGGGTCGCCAAGGATGACCAGCCGCCGGTAGCGGTTCACCGCATCCAGCGCCGGCGTCGGCAGACGCTCATCTCCCTCGTCACTGCGCCGCAGAGCGGGCTGGGTGCGCATGATGTCCAGCGGCACGTAGATCGCCTGCAGGTGGATGTCCACTACAGGCATATGGCTGGCATTCAGGTGCATGTCAAAAGTTCCCAGAGGGACACGGTTAGCGGTGGTGAACAGCCACCACAGATAATCGCGCTCCAGCTCGGAAAGGGAGGTATTGGTGGGCGGCGTGCTCCCGATGTAAGTGAGGTGTTCCACATTTTGGATGCTCATATGGGTCACGTGATCGCGCCCCGCTGCTCCTCCCGTGATGTGGACCGTTCCGCTGCCGATATTGGCACCGGGCAGCGCATTATGGAGAGTGATGTGATCCCTTGTCACCTCTTTGCCGTTCCCGTTGGGGGTCGGGGGTGGAGGAGCAGCGGCCCGCTCGTTTGACCCCTTGTGGCGTAGGTACTCTTTCAGGTGCTCCCGCAGTAGCTCAATGGCAAAGCCAATAGCGGGGTCAGGGCGATCTCTTTGAATGGCCTCCAAACGCACCAGCATCTGGCGCAGGTATTCATATTCGTCACGGGTCATACGGCGGGGATCGGGCAGGTTTTGGCGAATGTAGCGCATCAAAGCCAGTTTGCGTGGAGTCGGTAGGTTAGGGATGTCGTCCATGCCTGCCCCCTTTCCTCTTGTCAGCGGGAGCAATCAACCCTACAATAAGGCACGCACAAAGGAGTCTATAATGGATAATAAACCAGATTCCAACCAAAGCAAGCCCTCAAAGGAAACGTCCCACAACCCCGATGTCTCCTCCGATCCTCCGCCGTTCGGCGTAGGCGGCGATCACATCACCATCGGCGGTAACGTCGGCCCAGCCTCAGCCGTTGGACGCGGTACGGTGCATGTTGACCAATTTGCGGGGCGTGATCTGATCATCCATAACGGCTTGCCCCGCGAAGAGGCCGAAGCGCAGTTCAGCGAGGAGATAGCCAAACTGCGCTCGCTGATCGTCAAGGCCTTTAAAGCTGGTGAGCTGAGTGAGCGCACGGCCCGCAAAGCGTTGAGCCATCTGGAGGAGACGACTAAGCTCATCACCCAGGATGACAGGCCACCTAAGATAGAGATCGTGCGGCGTCTCCAGCGTATCGCCGATGTGCTGGAAGCGGCAGCGGAATTCATGGAAGAGAAGGGGGGTGTGGCCAAAGTGCTCCTCCAAGCTTTACCAGTCGCCGCGTTGCTCGTACGGCTGGCCATGCAACTCTTCTGAGCGCGCCGCAAGGCGCGGTGCCCCGGGGCGCGCCCGCTCCACGATCCAACTCAGCGCCCACAGCAGGTCGTTCTGGGTGCGGCTATCAGCTTCCCATGCTGCGCGTGGCGTGATCTCGTGGAGTATATCTGCAATGCGCCGGGCAATGCCCATCATCTCATCCACTGTGAGGTGAGGATCAGGTAGATTGCGAATGAGGTACCCCAACGTCACAGCTGCCTGGCAGCGCACCTCAAACGGCCCGTTGTTCAGCAACCCGCGCAGCTCATGGAGCACCCCCGGCGGGGCCGTCCGCGCGTGAGCAAGGCCGCGCAAAGCGGCCAAGCGCACGCTTAATGGCTCGGAAGTGCGTGCCGCGTTAAGCAATACCTGCATGGCCGCCGGGGCGTAGTCTAGCGTATAGCCTAGCATCTCCAAGGCTAATCCCCGCAATATCAATAATGCACGTTCCCGCTCTCCTGCTCCATTGCTGGAGGGCGATAGTGCCATGTCCAGCAAGGTGTTCGTCACACTAGGCGGCAGTGGCACGTGCGCCTGCAGACAAGCTGCCACAGCCTGAGCGATCTGCTCGCCGTGCAGACGCAGGGCTTCCAGCAAGGCCAGTAGGGCTTCCTCACGCAGGCCGCGCAAGGAGGCCAATACCTGGGCAGCTTGTAGGCCATGTGGATGATTGGGCGTGGTGGCCAGCATGATCAGGTAATCGGTGATCTCATCCCCCGGTGCGTGCAGGTAACGCACTGTCTCCATCGCTGCCCCACGCACCGAAGGCTCGCGCTCGTTGAGCAGGATTTGCAGGGCGCGCCGCGCTTCATCGCCCAGCTCAGGGGTGAGGCGCAATGCCCTCGCCAGAGCTTCACGCACACTGTAGATGGGGTCGTCTACCATGCGCGCCAACATGTGCTGCACGTGCAGCTGAGTACCCCCCTTGCGGGCCAGTGCTTCCATGACCCCAGCGCGGATACTATCGGCGGGGTCATCCAGCCGCTCTAGGAGGGCGTCAAGAACCTCGCGGTCGGCATTCAGGCAGGCTTGCAGCGCATGGATAGCGGCTTGCCGCACGCCGGGGTCAGGGTCATCCGACCAACTCACCAGCTGCTCAACGATCTCTTTTGGCAACTCAACCGGGCGGGCGAGCGCCCCGATGGCTGCTACGCGGATGGGCGGCTCGGCGTTGGCTGCCAGCCGCGCCAGTAGGCCAAGCGCATCAACTGAGAGGTTGGGCACGTGCGCCAGCGTTTCCACAGCACGCCGCCGCAGCAATGGGTTGGGAGCGCTGAGCAAGCGCAGCAGTTCGCCAATGACCGGCGGCGGGAGCGCTCCCGCGTTCTGCAACCAACGCAGCGCGATGCGTTGCTTGGCCAGATCGCCGCTTTTCAAGTAGTTCACCCACAGCGCCAGTACACCGTGGGGGATGGAAGTAACCCCCTCCAGCGCCTGTTGGCTGATCAGGCTGACCTGCTCGTCGGGGTCACCGGCCAGCCGCAAGAGGAGCATGTAGGCTTCCTGAGAAAGAGTACCCATGTGTCCTAAGGCATTGGCAAGTGCTCGCCGCACCATCAAGGGAACTTCGTGGGTGAGGGTTGCCAGCGCATTGCGCCCTTCCTCCAGGTGCGAGGGCCAGAACGTCAAGGCATCCACAGCGAAGGCCTGCACATACTCATCAGATGCTTGCAGGTGCTCTTTGGCCACCTGCAGGGCCAAATGACTGCTGGAGGTTCCTTCCAGGTCTATCAGGTAGCGGCGGGCGTTATCAAAGATGAGGTTGAAGCGCCCCAGGCTGTTGCGGTCACCGTGCAGCCAGAGGTCCATCAGCTGCTCCACGATGTAACGGGCCAGATCAGCGCGCACCTCCACACCACTACCCAGCAGCCGCGCAGCGTAGAAGAGGTCACGTTTCAGCAGCGACTCAAAGGGGCTGGAGGCGTGGCCGAACTGGACAGCCTGCCGGCCGCGCGCCAGTACAGCAGCTTCAATCAGCGCCGAGGCATCATCCAGCGAATGCAGAGCCATATAGCTGATGGCCAGTGCGATCACCTCATCCCAGCGCGGATCGTGCAACCGCTCGCGAATACGCTGCGCAGCATGCAGATAGCCGGTCACCAGATAGCGGGCAGCATAGTATTCCTGCAGGCCACGATAAACAAAACCGTAACGCTGAGGGGCCAGCTCCATCAGCACGCCGGGATGCACACGCACCCGTCCCAGGAAGTCACCTATGGCCGCGTTCACCTGCTCCGGTGTGGCTTGTGGGTGCATCTCGCCCCAGATGCGGCCCAGGATCTCGCGCAACTCCTGTTCGCTCACCAAGCCAGTGGGGCGCGCACTCTGCAACCAGAAGGCCAGTTCGCCCAGCAGTGGGGTGATCTCCTGCTCAAGCACGGTGGGACGCACAGTAGCCGCTTGCGGCAGCCGCCACTCCCGTGTGAGCGCTTCAGCTGCTTGCTGGTAGATCGCCACAGCCTGCGCCGGAACAACCATGCCCGGACGGTAGAGGCCAGCCAGCAGCCGCAACAAAAGTGGCGAGTCAAGCGCTGCGCGCAGTGCTGGATTCCCCGCAATCTGGCGGGCTAGCGTCAGCATATCGCTGTGTGCCTGCCGAATTACCTCATCATCGCCTATGAGGGGCCGCTCTAAGCGCAGCAGCACCAGCCGCCAGCGTAGCAGCAGGGTATCCAGATGCGCACGTTCGGGTGGGCGCATGACATAAGCAACAAACTCCGGTGGCAGGGGGGTGGTTGCATAGCCGCTGAAGCGACTGGTCACAACCACACGGTTGCCTGCCGCCCGCCAAGCGGCACTGGCCTGTGCCACACTGGCTACCAACAGACGCCGCTGATCGTCACTGGCTGCCTGATCTAGTCCATCCAGCAGGATGAGGCATTGGCCGTTTCCCAGAAGGCTGGCCAGCAGCGGAGCAACATCTTCATCCTGCGCAAGGCGGGCCGCTGAACGCAGGATGTACTCCTCTAGCGTTTCGTCTGGCTGGCGTTCTTCACTGTACTCGGCCAGATCAACATACACAGGCAGGGCATGGGCTAGGGCAGGCGGAGTGTTGCCGTCTGCCAGCTCGGGCTGGGCTTCCAGTAGCAGGCGTGCTTGCTCCAACACCAAATGGCGCAATAGGGTTGTTTTCCCTGCCCCCACCCCGCCCAAGATGAGGACAAGTTGATGGCGGGAGAGTACTTCATACACCGTTTCGTCAGCCTGTCCTTCCAGTTCGCGGGCGATGGATGGCTCGCGGAAAGCGCCAAGCTGGGGATCATTGTAGCCTGCAACCTGATAGCGGGTGAGGTAGCGGGGGATTTCACCTGCTGGCAGCCGCACAAGCGGCAGAGGGATATAGACATCGCTCAACGGCAGAGTGCTGTGCACACTACGCGGATATCCACGGGGGTCAGTGTGCCCCACATGCTGGAGACAGGCAGTCAGGTAGGCAGCGAAGGCCGCCGCATTAAAGCGCTCCTCAGAGAGGGGAAAGGGCTGTTCGCTGGAGGAGATGCCCTTTTGGGTGGAGTAAGCGAGAGGGCCTTCAAGCAGCTGTTGCACTTCGGCTGAGGCGAACAGCTCCTCAAAGAAGGGATTCTCCTCCACCAAGTGACCTTCAGCGAGGTCCATGAAGGCCTGCAAAGGCGGGATCCACTCCCCCCAATGGCGGGGGAGTATGATCTGCGTCTCAACGGTCACCGCTCGCTGAAGCTCAGGGTAGAGGTCCCACAATGTTTCGCCAGCCTCGGCCAGTCGGAAGAGGAAAGTCAGCCACAGGTTGTAGCAGAAGGTCCGGACATTTTCTCCGCCATGGCGCAGCAGATGCTCAAAGGTCTGCATCCATTGCTCGTTGACCGGTGCGTAGCTGCGGAACTGCTGGTAGGCGCGCTCAAAGGCAGCTTCAATGTCCCCTTGGGTAAGCACATCCTCTAGGCGGCGCTCCAGAAGCGTATACTCCACCATTTCGGCAGGATCGCTGATGGCACGCACGCGCTCCAGCAATTCCTGTAGGAGTTGCTTGCCAAACAGGCTAAGGGCTGATGCGATGAGCGAGGCGGCCATGAGGGTTTGCCCTCTCTCGGTGGGTATGTGCCCCTACGCGAGCGAGTATTAGCCTACCTTACAATTGTATTCCAAATGCACCGCTGACCCTGTTCGTTGCTCTGAGGAATTACCAGTTTCCCTATAAATGACCTCTGTCATGTCTCGGCCGAGAACGCGGATAACACTCTCAAGAAGCCAATTCCCCGAAAGCCCCCTTCAGAAGAACAAGCTAAAGTATATTTGCCGTTTGAAATATGTTATAATGTTGTTTGTCGTCATGGCAAGTCACTAAGGAGGCTCCTATGCAGCCCCTGCCTGTCCTCTCCTATCTACTCGCCGCCTTTGCATTGGTCATCGGCACCTCACTGGGGTGGTTTCTCCACCGGCGCTGGGAACACCGCCGCAGCACCGATCTCCCCACACCCGCTGCAGCAACGCTCACAACCCTGGGCGAAGAAAAGCGCCGTGCCGTGCAGGAGGCTGAGGCCGAGCTGGCCGCTCTGGATGCCCAACTGGCTCAGCTCCAACGGGCTATTGCAGCCACGCGCCGTCAGATGGAGGAGAGCGCCCAAGAACACGAGCGGTTACTGCTTGATCTTGACGCACAGGAAGCCTCCCGCCAAGACATGCGCGAGACGTTGCACGCCGCTTGCCAGACTCTAGAAGCCCACAGGAACCGCACTGACGACATCTTGGCCGACATCAGCGCCAGCATAGAAGAGTACGAAGTCCTCAGCACACTCAATGAGACCTATGCCGCCCGCATCCGGCGCCTTACGCAGGAGACCCAGCGGCAAGATAGCGAGCTACAGGCACTACGCCAGACCCTCAATGTGCAGGCTGCTGAGATCAGAGAGGCCCAGCAACAGGTTCAGCGCCGTGAGGCAGAACTAAACGACCTGCGTCGCCAGTGCCAACAGCGCGAGGCCCAGATTGCTGAGGCCCGCCGTCAGCTCGCCGAACGTACCGAGGAGCTGCGCCGCCTGCTGGATGGTCAGGGACGAGAGGCTCATCTGGCCGATGGACAGCCTGCTTCCCAGCAGCAAGGACGCATCATTGACGTCACCCCGCCCCGCCGCCCACGTCTGACTCCCGGCAGCGGCTTAAGCAGCGAAGTGCCCCTTGAGTGGGAAAGCAGCAGCAACATCTAGGGCCGCGCTACGGTCTCCTCTGCCTTGAGTGACGACGGCAGATAAACGCTCTCATACCGAGAGGCGTTAAGAATAGTCTACAACAGCCTGTGCCGTTTTGTCTATCTATTCGTCCTCAACAATCTCGTAGCTGTGTGTGACAGGCACACCTAGCTTGAGCGTGGCCGAGACGGAGCAATACTTTGCATCGGAAAGAGCGATAGCATCCTGCACGGCCTTCTCCGAGAGCCCGCGCCCCTTAACCACGTAGTGAACGTGGAAGCTGCGAAACGTCCAAGGGGGGTCCTGTTCCTGCTCAGCGCTGATGCGCACCTCCAGCCCCGTGAGCTGCTCGCGCTTTTTCTGCAAGATGCCCACCACGTCATAGGCAGTGCAGCTACCTAGCGCCAGCAGGAGCAGGTCGGAGGGCTTCGCACCAATGCGGCCATCCTCCTGTGTGCCGGCGATGACGATGCCGTGATCGGTGCTGTCTATGCCGACGAAGCGCTTGCCTTCCAGCCATTTGACCGTTGCCTGAGCCATGTGCATCCTTTCTTGAGGAGGAAGATTATTAAGGGATTTGAACCACGGAGAACACAGAAACTTTATGCTCTCTCCACGTCTCATGCATGAGTGGGAAAGCTGCTCTAGGCCAGCCACAGGGGCTGCAAGACGAACTTCCATAAGAGCATAATAGCAATGCCGAACAGCACTCCCGCCGCCACCTCGGTGCGGCTGTGGCCCAGTACTTCCTGTAGATGCGTCTCACGGATGGGGTGGCCGCTCAGCAGTTCGGCGATGATGCGGTTGATCACGTAGGCGTGCTGGCCAGCCTGACGACGCACGCCTGCCGCATCGTAGGTGACGATCATGGCTAGCGCCACTGCGATAGCAAAGTAGGCAGAGTGAAACCCTTGCTCAATACCCACACCCGTCGCCACGGCGCTGACCAACGCCGAGTGGGAGCTGGGCATCCCGCCTGTCTCGGCGAGATGGTGCCAATCAAACTCGTGGGTGCGCAGCCAATATGTGAACGGCTTAAGGAACTGGGCTAACGTGCTGGTCAGGATGGCAATCCACAACACATCGTTGGCCAAGAGATCGCGCAGGTAAACGCCAATCATGGGCTATCTCTCGCCTTCCTCCTCAATAGGTTGCTCGCCTGCCGCTGGACGTAGCATCTCCAGGCGCAGCTCGGCTTCGTCAAGTGCCTTCTCGCACAGCGCCACGAGTTTCTGACCACGCTCAAAGAGGGTTAGCATCTCCTCCAGCGTCAATCCCCCCGCCTCCAACTTGGCGACGGTCGCTTCCAGCTCGGCCAGTGCCTCTTCAAACGACAATGCTCTCTCGTCCATGTTCCCTCTCTACCTGTTGTACGCTTGCCTGCAAGCGCCCACGATGCAAACGGATGTGCAGCGCATCGCCCGGCGAGACGGTGGCCGCATCGCGCAGCACGCGGCCATCGGGGCCGTGCACAATGGCATAGCCGCGTGCCAGCGTCTCCTCAGGATTGAAGGCCATCAACGCCCGCCGCGCCCCCATGAGGCTGGCCTGCCGCAGCGCGAGGGCATGCTCGGCGGCGGTGCGCATGCGGCTGATTAGGCTGTCTAGACGCTGGCGCAGGTTATCCACCCACGCCCGCGGTGAGAAGCGCCTGAAGGCGTAGGTTGCGCTCTGCAGCGCGCGACGGCGGGCAGCTAGCTCAGCACTGAAGGCGTGGGTCAGGCGAGTCGCGCACGTGCGCACACTTGATCGCAGGTCGTCCACTGTGACAGATGTGGCCAACTCAGCAGCAGCGGAGGGTGTGGGGGCACGCAGGTCAGCGGCAAAGTCCGTGAGGGTGAAGTCTATCTCATGCCCTACGCCGGAAATGACAGGGATGCGGCTGGCGGCTACCGCCCTCGCCACGCGCTCATCGTTGAAACACCACAGGTCCTCCAGAGAGCCGCCGCCACGCACGATCAGGATCACATCCACATCGGGGCGGGCGTTGAGCGCCTCCAGCGCAGCGATGATCTGCGGTGGGGCGGCATCGCCCTGCACCAGTGTTGGGGAGAGGACCACGCGCGCCAGCGGGTAACGCCGGCTGAGGATGTTGAGCACATCCTGAAAGGCGGCAGTGCTGGGTGAGGTGACAAGGCCGATCACCCGTGGCTGAGAAGGGATGGGACGCTTGCGAGCAGGGTCAAAAAGGCCTTCAGCCTGTAGTTTGGCCTTCAATTCCTCAAACTGGGCATGGAGGTCACCGACCCCTGCTGGACGCAGCTCGCGGCAGTAGAGCTGATACTGTCCTCCGGCCTCGTAGACGCCCACATAGCCACGTGCGATGACGCGATCGCCATGTTGGGGCAAGTAGCGTTGGCTTTGACGTTCCAGCGCATCCCGCCACATGACGCAGCGCAGCTGCGCCTCGGCATCCTTGAGTGTAAAGTAGGCATGTCCCGACCCTGGGATGCGGAAGTCGGAAATCTCGCCTTCTACCTCCAAATCCTGCAGGCGGTAGTCGCCGTCAAAGAGCAGGCGGATGTAGCGTGTCAGCTCGCTGACCGTCCAGCGCTTAAGAGGAATAACCATCAGCTGTTCCCGTTGAAAACCTTTGCGCTTGCTCTAGATTAACACGGGCGAGGGGGAAGTCAAACAGAACGGAGGGAGGATTGATCCAGTGGCGGCTTCCATGTATACTTCGCTGCGTGTAGACCCCAAAAGGAGGAATCTCTGTGAGACCCGCGCGTTTTGCTTTGGCCATGTTAGGCCTCCTGCTGGCTCTCACTGCTTGCGGAGGTGGGGCAGCAGGAGGTACCTCACCACTCGGCGACCCGCAGGCCGGGCGCGCCATCTTTGAGACAGGAGGTGCCAGCCAGATCCCCTGTGCTGCCTGTCACACGCTGGATGGCACCCCGTTGGTTGGCCCCTCGCTGCAGGGTATCTCCCAACAGGCTGCGACACGTGTCCCTGGCCTCTCGGCGGAGGAGTACCTGCGGCAGTCCATCACGGACCCCTCTGCTTACCTTGTGGAGGGCTTTGATGACCTCATGAACAAGGATTACGGCGAGAAGCTGAGCGAGGACGACATCAACAACCTGATCGCCTTCCTCATGACGCAGTAAGTGCTGCGCTGCGTTACTTGTGTCCCCTCCCACAGCGGGCGATAATTCAGCTGCAAGAACGCCCATTGTAGGAGGGGGCAACAATGGCCAACTATGGCCTGTGCGCAAGAGACATCATGCAGGTGGAGATCGCCACCATCGTGAGTGATGCCTCGGTGGCAGAAGCGGTGGCTCAGATGCGCCTAGAGGGGGTGCGCAGCCTGATCGTCAAGCCGCACAATCAGCACGACCCCTATGCCATCATCACCTATTCGGACATTGTGCATAAGGTGCTCGCCGAGGGTCTGGACCCGACCAAGGTCCCAGTTTACGCGGTGATGACCAAGCCCGCAGTGACCATCCCGCCGGATATGCAGGTGCAGTACATCGCCCGACTGTTTCGCCAAACAGGTATTGGCCACGCGCCAGTGGTGGATTGCGGCAAGCTGGTGGGCATTGTCTCTATGACAGACCTCATCACCGAAGTTATCGCAGAGCCGGATTAGGCCCTCTGGTAGAGAAGGGAGTTAACCCCCTGTGGACATCACAGCCGTTCAGGATATTAGCCTGCGTGAGGCGTTGCTCGTGCTGCTGGGCTGCATTGCGGTAGCGCTGGTTGGAGCGATTGCCCTGCTGGTGCTGGCAGCCCGCCAGATCGCCAACCTAAACGTCCCCGAAGATGCAGACTTCTTTGAGACGCTCCAGTGTGTGCCAATCACCGTCCCGCTGGCGCTGGACCTCTTGGACATGGCCTTTGACGTCTTTTCGGCGCCCGTCTCGTGGGTCGTGCTGGAGCTTCTGGGGTTGCGGGCGCTGCAACTGGTGACCGTCTTTGAGGGGCTAATTCCGGGCACCCAGATCATCCCCACTATGACCATCGCTTGGGTGGTTGCTCGGCTGATGCGCCGCAAGCAGCCTACTCCCTTGCGCACTGCCCTACGGGAGTATCAGCTAGAACAGGATTCGCTGCGCTACGGAGGCTTGCGGCGTAGCCGTCCCCTTTTGGCCGAGCAGTACCGCCGGCGCCCTCTCCTCCCACCTTCTGCCTACGACGAGGAGGCCGTTGAGGGCGAGTATTTTGAGGAGGACCTGGACGAACCACCTCCCGATTTCTTTGATGAGGAAGAGTGGCGCTGAAGGGTCAGCCAGCGGGACGCCGCCCCTGAGCGAGTAGGGCGCGCACGCGGCTGGTCAATGTGTTGGGGAGATAGGGCTTGGTGAGGTAGCCGTCCGCGCCGAGTGCCAGCCCTTTGCTGATCGCCTCCGGATCAGCCCGAGCGGACATGATGAGGATGGGCATGTTATCAAAAGCGCTGTCCTCACGGATGCGGGCCAGCACGTCATAGCCGTCTATATCAGGGAGCATCAGGTCTAGGATCAGCAGGTCAAAATGCTCCCCCTTGAGCAGGTTCAAACCTTCAGCGCCCGTTTCAGCGGTCTGGGTGTTGGCCCCGATGCGGGCCAGCATCTTGCTGAGCAGCACCAACAGGTCGGGATCGTCATCAATGACTAAGATGCGTGTGGAGGGCGGTAGCATATCCGTCATGAGGGCATGTCCTTTCACCAGTTTGAAAGCGCAGCAGCCCGCCTCAAATCACACCTCGGCCCTGGCGGAGGCTTCCAGAGGCGCGATGTCTTCCCGCGGAGGAGGTACAGGGAGGTCTTCTGGTGCCACGTCCCGATACTTCTCGCCCACCTCAACCAGCATAACTGGTATGTCATCAATAATAGGATACTTATATCCCGAATCCGCACACACTAACCAACACCCATGCACCAATTCCAACCGTCCGGGGTCGGGGCCTTTGTCCGTGTAGTGAACCGCCACCGGGCAACGCAGGATTTCAAGCAGGTCCTTGTTTACCATAGCCACCAACTCCTGATCTCGCGGGTGGAGTCTCCCTCGCCGCAGAATCTGGGGAAAGTATAGTGAGTGCGGGGCAGAATCACAAGAACAGAGATGACGATTGAAGCAATTGTTTGCGGTTTGTAAGAACGCCCAAAGCCGTGCAATGCGCCCTGCCCCTCTGCTATAATCAAATATCATCTCATCAGCAGAAAGCAGGGATATCATGGCCATCCGTCCCATTGTCACCCTCGGCAACGAGATATTGCGCAAGAAAGCCCGTCGCGTGCAGACCTTTGACAAGAAACTCCACCAGCTCATAGATGACATGGTGGAGACCATGCTGGAAGCGCCGGGCGTCGGCTTGGCTGCTCCGCAAGTAGGCGTTAGCCAGCGTGTGATCGTTGTGCGCTTGCCCGACGATGAGGAATCGCGCCAGGAGTACGGCGATCAGGCTGGCGTTTTGTATGAGGTGGTCAATCCAGAGATCGTCAAGGCCTCACGCGAGACGGTGGATGGTGTGGAGGCCTGCCTCTCCATCCCCGGCTACTTTGGCACGGTGGCGCGGGCGGTGGCCATCACCGTGCGTGGGCAGGATCGGCACGGGAAAGAGATCCGCATCAAGGCCCGCGATTGGCTGGCGCGCGTTTTCCAGCACGAGATTGACCATCTGGACGGCATCCTCTACATTGACCGCGCCAGCGAGGTGTGGAAGGCAGGGGAAGAGCCGCCCTCCATTCGGGTCACAGCGGAGGAACCGCTGGAGGCCTCTGCGCCGCTCTCAGGAGATCCCTCATGAAGGGGCAAGTTCCCCGCCTTCTCCTTCTAACTAAGCTACCTCTCCGCCGCGATCTGACGGCTGAACTGGGTGTGATAGAGCTGAGCGTATAACCCACCCTGTGCCAGCAGTTCCTCATGCGTGCCCCGTTCCACGATCTGGCCGCGATCCATTACCAAGATCAGGTCTGCTGCCAGAATGGTGCTCAAGCGGTGGGCAATGACCACACTGGTACGCCCAGCCATGACGGTCTTCAGTGCATCTTGTATCAGCGCCTCGGATTGGCTGTCTAGATGGCTGGTGGCCTCGTCCAGCACCAGAATACGGGGGTTTTTGAGGATCACACGGGCAAGAGCCACGCGCTGCTTCTCGCCCCCACTCAGCCGATAGCCGCGCTCGCCCACGATAGTATCATATCCATCCGGCAGGCCCATGATGAAATCGTGGATGTTGGCGGCCTTGCAGGCCGCCTCAATCTCCTGCTGGGTGGCATCCAGTTTGGCATAGAGCAGGTTGGTGTGGATCGTATCATGGAAGAGGTAGGTTTCCTGCGTCACCATGCCGATGTGCGCTGCAAGGGTATCCAATGCCAAGTCGCGCAGGTCATGGCCGTCCAGCAGGATGCGCCCTTCGGTGGGATCGTAGAGGCGGGGGATGAGGTAGGTGAGCGTGGTCTTGCCCGCGCCGCTCGGCCCCACCAGTGCCACCAACTGTCCCGGCCGGATGACAAACGAAATGTCGTGCAATGCCTTCTCGCGGGCTTGGCTGGGCAGCACCGGAGGGCGGGGGGAACCGTTGCCTGCTTCATGGCGAGGAGCCTCCTCACCGGAGAGCACCGCCTGAACACTGTCCAAGCGGCCATGACGGGTCACCTCGCTAAGCAGGGGTTGCTGCCTTGCTCCATATACGAAGCTGACATGGTCAAAAACCAACTCGCCGCGTATGTCGGAGGGCCGCAGAGCGTCTGGTTTCTCAGCGATGTCCAGCGGCAGGTCAATGACCTCAAAGACGCGCTCAAAGCTGACCATAGAGGTGGCGAAGTCCACTGGTGCGTTGGTGAGCGCCTGAAGCGCCGCGTAGAGCTGCGCCAGGTAGGCGCTGAAGGCAACGATGGTGCCGACAGTAAATACGCCACGCAGCACTAAATGCCCGCCGATCCAGTATACCAGCGCGGTGCCTATCGCCCCTACCAGACTGATGAGCACAAAAAAGAGGCTGGCGACCACCGCTCGCTTCACGCCGATAGCGCGCACCCGCCCTGCCCGTTCTTTGAAGCGGTTGGTCTCGGTAGTCCAGCGCCCGAAGAGTTTGACCAGCAACGCTCCGCTGACATTGAGCGTCTCGTGCATCATGGCGTTCATCTGGGCGTTAAGGTCCATGGATTCGCGCTGAATGTCGCGCAGGCGGTTGCCCAAGCGCCGTCCGGCCACAATGAACAACGGTAGCACTAACAAACCGATGGCCGTCAGCCGCCACTCCAGCGAGAGCATGACGGCCAGCGTCGCTGTAACTTGCACCAAATTGGTGATGATCTCCACAATGGTGTTGCTGATGGCGCGCTGTGCCCCCACTACATCATTGTTGAGGCGGCTCATCAGCTCACCCACGCGAGTATGGGTGAAGAAGTGCAAGGACATGCGTTGCAGGTGGCTGTAGAGATTCACACGCAGGTCGTAGATCACTCCCTCGCCGATGGAGGCGCTGAGCCTGCGCTGGAAGACGCTGATCGCGCCGCCTAGCAGTGGGATGGCGATCAACCCCAATGCCAGCAAGTTAAGGCGAACCACATCCCCCTGTGGTAGGGTACGATCAATGAGGTCCCGTAGGATGAGCGGCGTAAGCAGCCCTAGTCCGGCGCTGATGAGGATAGTAATCAGCATGAGCAGCAGGCCCCCTCGGTAGGGCCAAGCATAGCCCAGCACGCGCTTCAGCAGGGGCCAGGTGACCTGTGCGGTGACCTCGTCATTGGTGCGGAAGTAGACGAACCAGCCTCCACCATGCATTTTAACCTGCCGTTTGATCCCTGTACGCACTGCGCCCCTCCGTGGCGGTTGCTCAAGGGTGGCGCCTTCTGCTTAAAGGATACCCCATGCCGACCTGCTGCGGCCAACAGCGCAAAAAAGAGGGCCTCGCAGCAGAGGCCCTCCGCCGGCTTTGGGAGCTAGATCAGGCGATGAAGCTGGCAAAACGCACCCGCATGTTGGTTAACCGCTTCGCCAAGACCTGCGCCAGGCGTTGCATGATCCAGTAACCGGTGGCGGGGTCGCGGGCCATCAGGTTGCGCAGGCCGGCACCATCCAGTTTGGCCAAACGAGTGGGGCTGGCGGCCGCTGCTCTTAGTGTGTAAATGTGAGGTTCCACCAGCGCTGACCAACCCACTATGTCGCCCTCCACCAGTGTACAGGCATCAACTTGGCGGGTTCCGGCCTCATCTAGGTTCATCTTGAGGTCAACGGTCCCCTCAAGGATGATGTAGAGCGCCTCAGCGGGATCACCCTGATGGAAGATCCACTCGCCAGCCTGTACGGAGACCTCTTCACCCAGCATAGCAATCTCTTTTAGCAGGGCGGGGTCCACACCAGCGAAGAATGAAAAGCGCCGCAGCGTTTCAGGTGAGATCATCCCAACCTCCGACCAGTGCGAGGGACAAATTGCAAGGATCAACGGTTGGCGCGTACCCCAGCAAATCCAGCACCCGCTGGACTACTTTCGGGATGGCCTCAGCGATGGCGGGCGTGAGCATCTGGCTGAAGGTCAGCACTCGGCGCGCCTTAACAGCGATGATGTGGATGTCCTCATCGGCAGGCAGGTGTGCTCCCAATTGACGCCCCACGCGCAGCGCCGTTGGTAGGTCGGCGTCATGGGCGCTGGTGGAGTGCATGGTTTCCGGCAGGTAGCCGGCATGGAATTCCACCACCTGCCCTACCTGGCCGTTGGGAGTCCACAGGGCATCCAGCAGGATGACGCGCCTGTAGCCGATCATGGCCTCCATTAACTCCAGCCCCCCAACGGCCATCTCCAACACGTCCACGGCAGCGTGCGGCGGGAGGACATGCTTGAGTAGCCGCGCCGCATAGATGCCTACGCCATCATCCCCTAGGATGGGGTTACCCAACCCAATAACCAGAGTGCTCATGCGTTGGTGCATTTTCAACCGGCCCGGACCGGCACGATGACCGATCCGGGCCGGTTCCCTGCCCCCAGAGGGGCACCTAACGAGCGATGTTCCGCGTGCGATGGTCTATGATGTTGCCCTTCACGTCACGCACGATCACCTCCAGCGGCATTTGGCCGGGCAGGGAGTGCGTGGCGCAGCTAAAGCACGGATCGTAGCTACGGAAGGCCATCTCCACCATGTTGAGGATGCCGTCGTTGACCACCCCCTTGTGGATCACCGCCTGTGCGGCCTTCTTGATGCTGAGCGTAATGGGGGCATAGTTGTTGGTGGTGCCCACAATAAGGTTGACCTTGGTGAGGATGCCCCGCTCGTCGGTCTCGTAGTGATGGGTGAGCGTGCCACGTGGCGCCTCAACCGTGCCCACGCCCCACGTAGGTGTCTCGGTGGGAATGGTGCGCACGTTGGGGCTGGTGATCTCCTCATCGGTAGCCAGTTCCAACATGCGCTCAGCGGCGTAGAGCAGTTCAATCAGCCGCGCCCAGTGGGTCGCCAGTGTGTGATGCACCGGCTTGCCCCCCAGTGTGGCGTAGAACTTCTCATAGGCCTCCTGAGCGCGCGGTGTCGCCATGCCGTCGGCGGCGTTGAGGCGGCTGAGCGGTGTGGCGCAGTACATGCCGGAGTCCTCGCCATCCACAAAGCCCTTCCAGCCGATGCGCCGTAGGTAGGGATACTTGAGGTAGGAGTAAGGCTCCACGTGCTCGGCGATGTGCTCCGTGTATTCGTGCGGCGCATATTTGACGAACTCACGGCCATCCGGCCCGACCACACGCACCATGCCGTCATAGAAGTTGACATGGTTGTTGGCATCCACCAACCCCATGTAGTAGGTGCGCTGAGTGTAGCCATCACTGAGGATGAGGTCCACGTAGGCGCTGTTCTGGAGCACGATCTGGTCAAAGACCTCCAACGACCAGAGGGCGAACTCAATGTTGTCGCGGGCCACTTTCTCAATAAACTGGCGCTCCTCCTCGCTGATGGGCTTGCTCATGCCGCCAGGGAGGGCCGCGACGGGGTGGATAGCCCGCCCACCGATGATCTTGATCACCTCGTGGTTGTACTTGCGGGTGTTGATGACTTTCATGCCCGCCTCAAGGCCCACCTTAGCCACCACGCCGAGGATGTTGCGCTCGGCCTTAGGTGCATCTGGCCCCACGACGAAGTCAGGGCCACCCAGCGCGTAGAAGTGTGTGGTGTGGTCGGTGACGTAGAAGGCGCTGTAGAACAGTTCGCGCAGCTTTTTGCCCGCCGGCGGCGGATCAGCGTGGAAGAGCATATCCAGCGCCTTGGCAGCAGCCATGTGATGCGCTTCGGGGCAAACGCCGCAGATGCGGTTAGTGATGCGTGGCATTTCCTCCGCCGGGCGCCCCAAGCAGAAGACCTCAAAGCCGCGCAGCTCGGGAATCTGGAAGTAGACGTTGGCCACCTCACCCGCTGCATCCAGGAAGATCTCAATCTTGCCATGCCCCTCTAGGCGCGTGATGGGGTCAATAGTGATGCGTTGCAATGCAGGAGCAGACATCGTCGGCCTCCTAGTCTTTCAGGCTGGGGTCCAGGCGCGGCACTTCCTCAAAGAGAACCGCCACCTTGCGCCCGTCTTCCTGCGCCAGCCGTGTGCGTTGCATCAGCGAGTGGGCCAAGCCGAAGCGGTAGAAGTAGCCCGCTGGATCGGGTAACGTGTCCAGGATGGCGTCAATCTCTTCGGGGGTGTTGGCATCAAGCACCGAGGCCAGCGCCGAGATGAGCTTCGCCCCGCCATCCACCACACCCTCATTGGGGCCATAGCAGCCCCGGCAGCCCATGTTGACCTGCGGACAGAGTGCCCCGCAGCCGGCTCGCGTGGCGATGCCGGCGCAGAATAGCCCTTGCTCCAGCAGGCAAGTGTCTGGATCGGGGATGATCTCGTGGGGGCGGTAGAAGCGCTTGATCTTCTTCTCGTGGCGCGTGCGCGGACACTCGTCGCAAACGGTCACGTCCATGCCAATCACCGAGCCGGGCGGCGGCAGCTGGCCAGAAAGGATGGCATTGACCGCTGCCTCTGTCCATTTGGCCTCCGGCGGGCAGCCGGGCAGGTAGTAGTCCACCGGCACGATCTGATCGAGCGTGCGCACGGTGTTCCAGAAGGCGGGCAGCATCAGCACGCCCTCCGGTACTTCGGTGCGTGTCTGTGGTTCAGTGCCCTCCGGATTGTGGGCGCTTGGCGAGTCATGGTAGATGAACCGCATCATATGCTCGCGGTCGGTGAAGTTGGCTAGCCCGGGAATGCAGCCCTCCATAGCGCAGCTGCCATAGGCCACCAGCACCTTGCTCTTGCGGCGCAGCAGGTGCGCCATGTGGGCGTTCTCATCGTTGCGGATGGCCCCGTTGAAGAGGCACACGTCAATGGAGCCATCCGGCATGGCCTCCACATCGGCCACCTTGAAGTCCATCACGCAGGGCCAGAAGACTACGTCAAAGGCGGCCGCCACATCCAGTATCTTCTCATGGATGGCCAGCACGGCGATCTCACAGCCGCCGCAGGAGGAGGCCCAGTAGAGCGCCAGTTTGGGTTTTGTCCGTTTAGCCATGAGCGACCTCCTCAACCTCAGGTGAAGGGGTGCGGGGAGCAAGGTCTTCTATCGTGTCACGCCACTGCAGGGGGCCTAGTTCGGCGATGCGCTCGGTCATCTCCGTGACAACCTGCGTGAAGAGCGTCCCCTGTGCCGCCGAGGCCCAAGCCAGCCGGATGCGGTCAGGATGGACGCCCAGCTGGGCCAGCGTGCGGCGCAGCAAGGCAACGCGGCGCATGGCCTTGTAGTTGCCTTCAGCGTAGTGGCACTGGCCGGGATGGCAACCCATGATGAGAACGCCATCAGCCCCTTCACGCAGCGCCTTGATGGCGAAGGTGGGGTCAAAGCGGCCAGTGCACATGATGCGGATGTCACGTAGCGTGGCCGGGTAGCCGAAGCGGCTCGTTCCGGCGAGGTCTGCCGCGCGGTATGAGCACCAGTTGCAGAGAAACCCCACAATCACGGGGCCGCGTTCGCCCCATGCAGGGTTGATTTGGCTGTAATCTTGTTCGGGCATTTCAGACCTTCCTCCTATCTCGCTTCCACCAGTTCCGGCGCCGTCACGCGGCCTGCACCATCGCGCACGTCATAGAGGATGCCCTCAATCTGCGCCATGATCGACTCAAAGGTGAAGTGCTGGCCGGTGATAACCTGGCTGGGGCAGGCCGCCACGCAGGTCCCACATCCCTTGCACAGCGCCGGATTGACACGGCTGACACCGAGGTCTTCAATGTAGTCAATGGCGCTATAGGGACACAGGTTGTTGCAGATGCGGCAACCGGAGCAGCGCTCTTCATCAATCTGGGCGCGCACCGGCTCAATCTCAATCTTCCCCTGGCCGATGAGGGTCAGCACGCGGGCCGCTGCCGCTGCGCCTTGGCCCACGCTGGCCGGGATGTCCTTCGGCCCCTGGCAGGCCCCGGCGATGAAGATGCCATCGGTCATTGTCGCTACAGGGTCTAGCTTGGGGTGGCGTTCGGTGAAGAAACCCGCCTCCGAGCAGCCAATACCGAACTTGTGGGCCACCTCCTGCGCATCGTGGCGCGGCTCAATAGCGGCCATCAAGATCACCATATCTACCGGAATGCGGCGCTGCTTGCCGATGAGGGTATCTTCTACCTGCACGATTAGCTTGCCTTCCTCACCTGGCAGGCGAGCCGCATCGGTGACCTCCGCCACGCGCCCACGGACGAAGTGCATGCCCTCTTCCAGCAGGCGGTTGTAGAACTCCTCGTAGTCCTTGAAGGCGGTGCGGATGTCAATGTAGAAGCTATAGACTTCGGCGTTGGTCTTCTCCTTGACCAGATGGCCGAACTTGAGCGCCGCCATGCAGCAGATGGCCGAGCAGTAGGCGTTGTAGTTCTTGTCGCGGCTGCCCACGCAGTGGATGATGGCTACGCTCTGTGGCTCAGTGACGCCGTCGCGCAGCACTACCTTGCCACCTGTGGGGCCGGCGGCGTTGGTCATGCGCTCAAACTCCAGGCTGGTGAAGACGTTGGCCAGTCGCCCGTAGCCGTACTGTGGGATGCGCCGTGCGTCAAAGAGGTCGTACCCAGTGGCAAGGACGATGTTGCCCACCTCCAGCGTGATGATCTCGTCCTCTTGCTCAAAGTCAATAGCGCCAGTGGGGCAGAACTTCTGGCAGGCCTTGCAGGTGCCCTTCTGATAGTAAATGCACGCCTCGCGGTCAATGACCGGATACTTGGGCACAGCCTGCGGGAAGGGGCGGTAGACAGCGGTACGATAGCCCAGCCCCGCTTCATAGACGTAGTCCACCACCTTGGCAGGGCAGCGTGACCAGCATTCGCCGCAGCCGGTGCACAGCTCGGTGTTGATCTGCCGTGCCCGTTTGCGCACCCGCACCGTGAAGTTCCCTACGTAGCCATCCACCTGCTCCACCTCGCTATAGGTCAGCAGGGTGATGTTGGGATGGTTGCCCACCTCAAACATCTTCGGTGTGAGGATGCAGGCCGCGCAGTCCAGTGTAGGGAAGGTCTTGTCAAACTGGGCCATGTGCCCACCGATGCTGGGTTCACGCTCCACAAGGTACACTGGGTGGCCAGCGTTGGCGATCTCCAGCGCGGCGTTAATACCTGCAATGCCACCGCCCACCACCAATGTCGGCTCCTTGATCTCGGCGATGAACGGCTCCAGCGGCTGCAGCTTCTCCGCACGGCGCACTGCCCCAGCGATGACGGCCTTCGCTTTGTTGGTGGCGGCATCCTTGTCATGCGTATGTACCCAGCTCGCGTGCTCGCGGATGTTGGCCATCTCAAACAGGTAGGGATTCAGGCCAGCGCGCTCGCAGGCTTTGCGGAAGGTGGGTTCGTGCATCTGGGGGGAGCAGGCCGCTACGACCACCCGCGTCAGCCCCTGCTCTTTGATGTCCTGCTCAATGAGCTCCTGCCCAAGGCTGGAGCACATGAACTTATAGTCGCGGGCAATGACCACGCCGGGGAGATTGCTGGCCCATTGGGCCACGCTCTCCACATCCACCGTTCCAGCGATGTTGTGGCCACAGTGACAGACGTAAACACCAATTCTTTCATTCGTCATGGTGGGTATCCTTTCTGGCCGCTGTCATGGCAAAGCGGGCGGCATGGGTAAGGCGCTCTTGTCACGCCGCTTGGGCGTGTAGGTGGGTGCCTCCTCTTCCTTGCCGATCTTGGCCAACGCCTCGCGGGCCGAGACGATCTCGCTGCCGATGCCCACCTCCTCAGCGGTGAAGCCCATGGCCAGCCCAATCAGCTGGGTGAAGAAGAGCACCGGCAGGTGGTAGTCCGTGCCGAACTTGTGGTTGACCTGAGATTGGTAAGCATCCAAGTTGAGCTGGCACATCGGGCAGACGGTAACGATAAGGTCGGCCTCATACTCGGCAGCAGCGTGCAGGATACGGCGGATGAGCTCATAGGCCGTGTCTTCGCTGATCTGCGTCATATGGCCGCCGCAGCAGTGTGTCTTGAGGGGGAAGTCCACCACCGTCGCGCCGAGGGTCTGGAGCAGTTTGTCCAGATGGGTAGGGTACTCCGGGTTGTATTGGGAGTCCGGACGCACGATCAGGCAGCCATAGTAAGGCGCTACGCGCAGCCCACGCAGCGATTGCTGCACATGGGCAGCCAGCGCCTCATACCCCACATCCTCCACGATGACGTCCAGCAGGTGGCGCACCCGCAACGAACCGGGTTCATAATGCAGGCCGCCTGCCGCAAGGGCCTGATTGACCTTCGCATTGAGGTCGGCGTACTGCTTCATGTACTTGTCGGTCTTGCGCAGGTTGAGATAGCAAGCGCTGCATGGTGCGACGAGATCGGGTGCGCCTTGCTGGGCAGCCAGCGAGAGGTTGCGGGCCACAAGGCTGTAGGCCGGCAAGGAGTTGAGGCTGAAGTACTCAGTGGCGCCGCAGCAGTTCCAGTCGTCCACCTCTTGGAACGTCAGCCCTAAGCGCTCAGCCACCCGCTGAGTGGAGACTTCGTAGGAGTGCGCCGTAGACCCCAGCGAGCAGCCGGGGTAGTAGGCGTAGTGATGATTTCCTTGGCTCACCTTACACCTCCATCTGCGCGGCGAGGCGTTTTGCTTCGTTGAGGATAGCCGTCAGCTGGGGCAGGTTACGGATGCGCTCCGGCGTGGGTTTGAGGCGTCCCTTCTGCATCATCTCCAGCCCTAACCCACTCTTGCGGATGATGTCAAGCGGGTGATGGGTGAGGTGATAGCGTGTCGCTAACCCGAACTCAAAGCTACGGCCGTATTGCTCAACGAAGCCGATAAAACTATGGGAAAAGTCGGCATGGGCATCTTTGTGGTAGCACCCTTTGGCTACTGCCATGCGCTTGAGGGTGTACATGAGATCGGTGATAGGAATATCCTGCGGGCAGCGCACCGTGCAGTAGTAGCACGAAACGCAGTACCAAGGGGTGTTGCTGCTGAGTACCTCCTCCTCCATGTTCGCCATCACCATGGCGAAGAGACGGCGCGGCGTGGCGTCCATATCCGCTGCGGAAGGACATGAGCCGCCGCAGGTGCCGCATTGGAGGCAAGTAGCCAGCGCTTTACCCCCGGGCGTTTGCGCTACCACCCTTTCGTAGAAGCTGCGCCCTCTTGCATCGTCTGGCATGACAACAGTCTCCTTTCGGTGAGGGTAAAGGAACGCGATACCAGGCTATAGGTTCGGCATCCCCAATGGACTACCACACCCCGTAGAAGTATTCGGCGGGGTGCTCCGGGCGTGTTCTGTCGCGGCAGACACCGCAATAGATGGGCAGCTCTCAGGTGCTCGGCGATGTTCCATCCAGTGGCGTTGTTGAACTCCCGATCTGTACGCAAGGCGTTAGTGTAGGTGGAAGCTCCCATCTGCTAGGATATGCTGACTTAGCCCATCATCAATAGTGACAAATGTCACGAATCTGAGGGGAACTCGTACACTCAGGCGTGAGTCGCAGGGATATTTAGGGTACAATTAGGATGCCCTATATCTGTCCAACCAACGTGCATCTCTCCAAGGTGAACCATGAGAATAAGCCTCTCGCGTCTGGGCGCTTCGCCGGCACCCATCTACCGCATTATCAGCCTCTCCCAGGACTTTGCGAGGTTAGAGTCCTCGGGTGGGGTTGTCATGATGGCCTGCGCCGCGGTGGCGCTGATATGGGCCAACTCACCCTGGGCAGAGACCTATTTCAGCCTCTGGCAGGTCAAGCTGACCCTCGGCGTGGGGGAATGGGCGCTTTCCAAACCCTTGCTGAAATGGATCAACGATGGGCTGATGGCACTCTTCTTCTTCATCGTTGGTCTGGAGATCAAGCGCGAACTACTCGCCGGCGAGCTGGCCTCCCCGCGCCGGGCAGCGCTTCCCATTGCGGCAGCGCTTGGTGGGATGCTCGCCCCGGCGTTGATCTACACGGCCTTTAACGCCGGCGGTGCTGGTGCAGCGGGCTGGGGCATCCCCATGGCCACCGATATTGCCTTCTCGCTGGGCGTGTTGGCCCTACTGGGACGGCGTGCGCCGCTGGGTGTCAAAGTCTTCCTGACCGCCCTGGCCATTGTGGATGATATAGGGGCAGTGCTGGTCATCGCCCTCTTCTACACGGCGCAGGTCTCATGGACGAGCCTCGTGGTGGCAGCGCTGATCCTGCTGATCTTGCTCGCCCTGAACCGGCTGGGGGTGAAGGGAACTTTGCCCTATGCCGTGCTGGGCATTGGCCTATGGCTGGCCTTTCTCTACTCCGGTGTCCATGCGACGGTGGCGGGCGTGCTGCTGGCTATGACCATCCCCGCGCATTCGGCCATTGTGGATCGCCAGGCCTTCATGCAGGCCATCCGTAGGGCCCTTGAGCTATATGAGCAGGCCTGTTGCGATGGAGAAGGGAATGGCTTTGCTACCAGCAACCGACAGGCCGCTGCACAAGCACTTGAGGCGGCCAGCGCCTACGCCGAATCGCCCCTGCAGCGCTTGGAGCATGCCCTACACCCTTGGGTGACCTATCTGATCCTGCCGCTCTTTGCGCTGGCGAACGCCGGCGTCAACCTCGGCGGGGAGATCGGCCCGGCACTGCTCAGCCCTGTGGGGATGGGCATCATCGCAGGGTTGGTAATCGGCAAGACGATCGGCATCAGCTTCTTCTCATGGCTGGCCGTGCGCCTAAGGTTAGCCCAGATTCCCGAAGGGGTACACTGGCGACACCTCCTTGGCACGGCTATGTTGGCCGGTATTGGGTTCACCATGTCGCTCTTCATCGCCAACCTGGCCTTTGGAAACAGTGAGGCGCTCACCGCTGCCAAGATCGGCATTATCGCGGCCTCTCTGCTGGCTGGCGTGCTGGGCTGGCTGGTGCTGCGCACTGGTAGTCTTGAGCCCGAAACTGCTGAAACATCATAACGTCCTCATGTCCTTCAAAACACACAGAGGGCACAGGAAGCGCATCCTGTGCCCTCTGTGTGTATCTTCTTGCCCACAACTCTCTGCCTAGGCCATCAGGTGCCGCTTGAAGAAGTCGGTGATGGCGTTGTAACAGCGCACGCGGTTCTTGAACTTGAGCACGTCGTGGCCTTCATCCTCAAACATGAGGTACTCAATCTGCTTGCCTTCTGCGCGCAGCCGCTCCACAAGGTCCCGCGACTCGCGCTCCACCACGCGAGGGTCATTGGCCCCCTGAATGACCAACAGGGGGCAAGCTAGCTGATGCATGTAGGTACGCGGTGAGCGCTCCTCAAGGAAGCGGCGATCTTCTTCCTTCTGCGGATCGCCGACCGCGACCGCGAAGTAGGGCTTCCACGTCTCTGGAATGCGCTCCATGAAGGTCAGCAGGTCATAAGGGCCGAACATGTCGCAGGCGGCCTTCCACAACTCAGGATGGCGAGCGGCAAGGGTGAGCGTCATATAGCCGCCATAGGAGCGCCCCACCACGCCCGCCCGTGAGGTGTCCAGCCGTTTGTCCTTGGGGAGCACCTGCGTCATGGCGTGGACGTGGTCCAGGCGGTCATCGCCACCCCAGTCACGGTCCACCTTTTTGGTGTAGGAAAGGCCGTAGCCGCTGCTGCCGCGCACGTTGGGCACAAAGACGGCAAAGCCGTTCAGCGTGAGGAATTGGATGAGCGGCATGGAGAACCAGGCAAAATCAGGGCGCTCCTGACTTTGCGGCCCGCCATGCACGTAGTACACCAGCGGATAGGGCGGTTGGAAGCCCAGCGCCTCCGCAGGCAGGTACAGCCGCGCCGAAATGCGCAGGCCGTCAAACGAGGTGAAAGAGGCATCCTCGCCCGGGGAGAGCCACTCCTGCGGGATGCCGAGGATGCGCTCGCGGGTGTGGCGGATGATGCGGCGTTTTGGCCCTTCCAGTGTGTAAATCTGGGTAGGAGAGGTGGCTGTGGAGAACGACAGCGCGTAGCGATCGCTCACCTTGTCATAGCGTATGGACTCCAACACACCGTTGGAGAGCTCCCCTTGACCCACCAGCACACGATCCAGCCGCATGACTCCCGCGCTGTGATCATAGGTGCCCTCGTAGACCCACGAACAGCCGTCAATGTTGTAAGTCAGCAGGTAGCGCTCGCCGGTGAGGTGTTGCAGGCCGGTCAGCTCGCCGAGGCCCTTATGCACCACGCCGCTGATCGCTACCGGCTTGACCTGCTGGGGGTTAGCCAGCTCAAAGCTCCCTAGCCCACCGGTATCCTCAAAAAGCGTGGTAATAAACAGCAGGGCGCGGTCATTGTCCACAAAGACGCAGTCCGAGATGCCGTTGAGAGGGACGGCCTGACCCTCTGCCCGCTGTTCCAGCGGTGTGCCGAAGAGCAGGCGCGCTTCCAGCCCCTTCTCCCACAGATAGAGCACGTGGTCGCCAACCGTGTAGCCGTCAATCAGCACCACCTTGGCGTGATCGTCGCTGTTGCCGGCAGCGTAGCTTCCCCAAGGGCTTTCGCGCAGCTTGAGCAGGGTGCCGCTGGCCAGATCGGCCTGATAGGCCTCCATACGCTGCGCCTCCCGCGATTCGGCAACAAAGTAAGCCGTATTCTTTTCCCCATCGGGCGCCAGCAGGTGAACGCGGTAGCGGGCGAAGGCGTCGCCGAAGGCAGGTTCGGGTATACCGCCTTCCAGTGGGATCCAAACGGGCTGGTAGTTCTCATCGCCGTTGTCATCCAGCATGATGAGGATTTTGCCCAGCGCAGGGAAGACGTAGTACAGATAGCCCTCCACCAGATGGGGGTTCTGCAGCACCACATCCGGCGGGAGCAGGGGTTCAGGCACACTGCCGCCGCGATCCATCGCGTATAGGCTGAGGTGACCGCTCAGGTTGCTGACGAAGTAGATGCGTTCGCCGACAACCTGCGGGACGAGGAACAAGCGGGCCGAGAGAAGCGATTCAATGCGCACCATAGTTGTCTTTCTCCTGAAAAAGTCACTGCAAGATGGGTGTGAGCGCAGCCCATCCTGACGGGGGGCTGCGCTTGAGGACGCAGGTATTGTAGCACTGGTTGGTACCCCGTTCTACACGAGCGGAAGAGGCGAGAGGGAAAAAAACATTGTCCCGTGCGGGGGGTCCCCACACGGGGCAATGCGCTCTAGAGGGTCTGTTTTAGGGCGGCGGGCTCACCCCCACGTGGTCGGGGACGTTGCGGGCGCAGCCTGCCGCCACCTGCAGCAAGGGCGCTAGCAGCCGCCCGGCTCAAACCCTGCCGCATGGCAGAACACAGCCCAGGCTTCGCCATCAAAGTAGGGGCTGAACATGGCCTCGGAGGCTCCTGAGTATTTGTAGTCGTTGTGGCCGTTGACCCAGCCGCCCCATTTGCTCTGGAAAAGGACCCACGGGCCGCCGCTGGAGCCGCCCGTCATGTCGTTGCCGGTGTAGTGCGGCCGAGGGGCGGAGAAATTGGTGTCAACACCAGCGGTGGAGGAGTTGACCGTCCACAGCACCTGCCCGTCAAAGGGCGCTGCTGCCGGATAGCCGTACTGCGTGAAGTGCCACGGTAGGCCCATACCGGTCGCAAAGCCCAGCCAGCCCACGGTGTTGCCGATATCCACGCCGCTCTTGGGCTTGATAGTGATGGCCCCGAGGTCGTAGCGGAGGTCGCTGCTGTTGTACCAGCCCGTCCATGTCCACAGATTAAGCGCCTTCCATGTGCCGTAGGGCTCAGCGCCGTTGCGGTAGGCCGGGACAAACTTGACGTTGTATGACCAACCGTCCTCGCTGCCATCGCCCGCATGGAGGCAGTGCCCGGCTGTCCACACCACGTTGTCCCACACCACGGCACCGGAGCACACGTAGTTGACGCCATACTGGGTGAAGAACAGCTTGCCCACCGTGCGCAGCGGATACTTCTTGAGTTTGCCGAACTCCTCGTAGCTGGTGTAGGGGGGCGGGTAGCCATACCACTCGTCAAACATGGGCACGATGCCCCCGCCGAAGGCCTCTTCTATGCCCCCACCGGAGGGCATGGTGTACTGCGGCTCTGCCCCGGCCATTGTGGAAAGGTCGGCCGGCCCCTGTGGGAAGGGCCCGCTCAACTCGGGCATGGGCATGGGGATGGCGTTTGCCATGCGTTCAGGCGTCCAGTACTCCTCGCCTGCGGCCACCGTCTCCACAGCAGATGTGGAGACGACATCCCCATGGAATTGGGTCCCAATCCCATCCTGTGCGGGGTTGGGCACCGGTGCGGGTTGATCGGGTGCAGCGATGAGGACCGCTCCCTGGGTCAGAACCAACACCGCCAGCAAACCGATAAAAACGAAGCGCAGACTCTTCCAACCTGACTGAAACATGGCCCTGTTCTCCTTTGTACGTTCAGGGACTACCTATGAAACCCAGCAGCACCCGACCATACTGCCCCCCCGTGAGGCTCATCGCACCCATCGGGGTTGTTACACTTTCGTTACATGGCCATTGTAGGTCTCTTCTTGTTTTTGCGCAAGTTGGCTATTTGAGGGCTGCGCGGAGAGTTGTAAATCCCTGCGCGCTCTGTGGCAGGTGGGGCATTCACTCCCTCGCCGCCTTGCGTTGGGGAGCACGGCGGGCGATCTCTTCCTCGGCGAGGGTAAGCAGGTAGGCGCGGTCTTCTTCATTGAGCGGGGCGCTGAGCAACAGGTCGGGGCGGCGCTGCCAGGTGCGGCGCAGGGCCTGTTCGCGCCGCCAGCGCGCGATATGTGCCTCATGGCCGGAGAGCAGGACCTCTGGCACGCGCAGCCCACGGAATTCCGGCGGGCGTGTGTAATGCGGATATTCCAGCAGGCCACTGGCGTGGCTGTCATCCTGTGCACCGGTTGGATCGCTCAGCACACCGGGCAGCAGGCGTGCCACAGCGTCAATCACCACCATGGCGGCCAGCTCGCCGCCGGTGAGGACGTAGTCACCGATGGAAATCTCATCGGTGATGACGAGCTCGCGGATGCGCTCGTCCACGCCCTCGTAGTGGCCACACACCAGCGCCAAACGGGGGTGGCGGGCCAGTTCAAAAGCGAGGCGCTGATTGAAGAGGCGCCCCTGCGGGCTAAGCAGGATCACGGGGATGCCCGCCCCGCGCGGGATGATGGCCTCTACAGCGGCCACGATCGGCTCGGGCTTCATTACCATGCCGCCGCCACCGCCGTAAGGCGTGTTATCGGCCGTGTGGTGTTTATCGGTGGTGTAGTCGCGGATATTGTGCAGCGCCACCGAGAGCGCGCCCAGTTCCTGTGCCCGCCGCAGCATGGAAGCGCCCAACACGCTGGCAAACATCTCTGGGAAGAGGGTAAAGACATCAATGTGCATCCTCGCGTCCCCTTATGGTCGCTGGGCGGTGTCCAGCGTCCAGCGGTCAAAGCGCAGCGGCCCGGCCTGCTGCCCGCCGATATCCAGCCACGGCTGGACGGCGATAGGGCGGGCGAAAAAGTAGAGAGGGATGAGGGGCATCTCGCCCTGCGGCCCGAAGAAGTCCTCCAGCGCACGCGTGTAGAGGGCAGCGCGGGCGGCTTCATCGTGAAGGGCAGCGGCGTCCAACAACAGGGTGTCGGCGCCGATGCAGGGGCGGGCCTGATCCAGATAGGCGGTGGGGAAGAACTCACGGCAGCCCATCAAGTCAGCAAGCCAATGGTGGACATCGGGATAATCAGCTTGCCAGCCCAACAGGGTCAGGGCGGCGCGTGGCCGTGCTCCCAGCGGCTGGGTTTGTAGATCGGCGTAGAGGTCCAAGAAGGATTGCTGTTCAATGGTGAACACATCGCGGCAGCCCAACACGCTGTTCCACATGGCAACGATGCCACGTGCCAGGCCAGCGGAAAGGCTGAAGGCCCCATCGGTGAGAAGTGTGATAGGTGGCAAGCCCTCACAATCGGGGTATCCCGCCCGCTCCAGCGCTTCCCGTGCTGCCGCAGGGTTGTAGCCTGTGCTGTCGCTTGTTTCCGGCGCAGCGGCGGTGCCCGGCGGGATCAGCGTGGCAGCAGGTAAGGCCGTCATGCCGTTGGGGAAGAGCACCTCGCGCACCAGTGTCTGGCGGTCCAGTGCCAGCGAGAGGGCTCGCCGCACGTCGGTATTGCCCATCGGTGCCACCTCGTAAGCGGCCACAAGAAACACCGAGACTGGCTCAGCCAGCAGGCGGTAGGAGGGATCGCGGCCAAAGGGTGCCGGTGCCGAAGCACCCACTGGCATCTTGGTCAGGTCCAGCGTGCCCGCCTGCCATGCTTGGAAAGCCTCTTCGGTGGCCTCGTCAAAAGCGATTTCCACCCGCTCCACATTGCCGTTGCGCTCAAGCGGCCAAAACTTATTGGCGACCAGCGTGTAGCCATCGGCGGTGGAGGAAGTAGGCCACAGAGCATAGGGGCCGCTTGTCCAGATTGTGTTCGGCTCGGCCCAACCATCGCCCTCTGCAGCGATGAGCTCAGGAGGGATAGGGCGCAGCATTGGCAAGGCCAGCAACGTGGGGAAGATGGCCGTGTCGGTGGTCAGTTTGAACTCCACAGCCACATCGTTGAGTACGCGCACTCCCAGCGTGGACTGGATGAAGTCGGGCGTCAAGGTGGCGATGTCGTGCTCGTAAATCTCGCGGCAGCCGCGGATGATAAAGACAGCAGGCCGCGAGCCCAGCGGTGCCCCGCTGTCAGCGCGGCAGGCGCGTTGGACGGCATAAACCACGTCGGCAGCGTTCACCGCACGGATGCGCTCCAGCGTGCCAGTGGAAGCATCTATCCTCACCCAGAACACATCATCACGCAGGTAGACGTACCACGTGAGGCCATCTTCCAGCTGCTCCCAGCGGTGCGCCAGTGCCGGTTCTATGCGTTGCGTTTGGGGATTGAGGCTGGTGAGGCCGATGAAGAGATTCTCCACAAGATCGTTGGCGCTGGAATCTAGTGGAGCCACGCGTAGGGGGTCTAAAGTGGTGGGCGGGCGCCCCAGATTGATGCGGACGGTGGTGAGGTCAGTCTGGGGAGGGGGTGAGTCGGCGGATAGGGTGACGGAAAGCGATGCGGTGTTCTCGGCAGCGGGGGACGGCGCAGGCGGCATATCAGCAAGCATGAGAGGCTGACAGGCAGCAAGCGCCAGCACGATGACCATCAGAGAGGTGTGGAGAAAGGTGCGCTTGGGGAAAATGAAGGACATCCGTGCGCGGCCTCCTAAAGGGGTAGGAACATCTCGTACTGGCGCAGCGTCTCAGCGAATCCCATCTCCAACAGGACAGGCAGCAGAGGATCGTCCTCGGCCACGTTGAGGTAAGAGAAATTGGCATACGGATAGCGGCTCAGCAGGATAGCCAGCAGCGATTTGCCGGTCTCCACGTTCATTGCGGCGAAATCCAGCAGGCTGCGGTGCCCTGTATCGCCGAGGGAAAAACACACCCCCAGCAGACGCCCATCGGTGCGGTGGTAGGCTGCCAGTGCCTCCGAGCGTTCTAACGATGTTTCCAGAACGACCCATTCACGCTGCCAGGGGCGCCGCACCCCGGGTAAGCAGTAAGTATGGGCAAGCAGATCGGCGGATGGGGCAGAGGCAACCACGATCTGCTGGTCGTTGACAGCCGGCGGTGGCCTATAGAATCCCCTCCCGATAAACGAGAGCACCAGCAGCTCGCGCGCGGCCTCAAAGCCACACGATTTATAGAGGAGCCATGCCCCCGTGTTTTGGGCAATCACCTCCAATTGGACAGTCTTCAGCCCACGCTGCACGGCTTGCTCTATGAGGTAGCCCATCAGACGGCGAGCTACGCCACGCCGCCGATAGGCGGGCAGCACCCCCAAGCCGCCGATCCAGCCACGCTGCCCGCGAATGGCCAACAGCCCCATCCCGATTACTTTCCCGCTGTGCACAGCAACCGCCGAAGCACCCAAATCAACGGACTCGCGGGTGACGAGGTCGTCAAATGAGCGCAGGGTGAGGTGGATGGGGACGAAATAGTTCGCATAGGCGGCGTTAAGCGTCCTGACCAGTTCTTCTTGGCCGACCTGCGCCGCCGGGAGAACCACCATCTGCTGTGTGGTCATATTGTTTATGGTATCACGAAGCAAGGGGGGAGGACAAAATTAACGCAGAAGGAGGAGCGGCAGAAGCGCATCCCGCCGCTCCTCAGAGGTGTGGCTTGGTAAACCTGTGTGGCTAGAGATTAGGGAACTCTACCAATAGGTTGTTCAGGTCGCCGGAGGCAATGAGCGGCCAAGCCGTAATCCATCCTTCGCTGTTGTTGTAGCGGATTTTGACCCATGCACTGTCCTCGCTGCGGGCCAGTAGCTCAACCTCAGTGTTGGCGGGGAGCGTCCCCAGCACGGCGGTGATAGCATCCGGCCCGCTGCGGATGGTCAGGTCAACGAGCGCCTTGGCCGTGATAGGCAGTTGATAGGTTACAGCGTAATCGGTGCTCGGCGAGGTAACCGGCAGGTTGAGGGGGTCGCCCACGATGGGCACAATCCACGCTGCCACCCAACCGGAGCGGCCCTCATAAGATACCTGAATCCAGTTATTGCCGGCGTTGCGGCCAATGGCCGTCAGCAGCTGATTGAAGGGCACAACTGCTACCGTCTCGGCCCCTAGGTTGGGTGCTGCTCGCAGGTTGACCTGATAGGGCGTCAGGATGGTAACCGCACTGGCAGGGATGGCGGGGCGTGCTGTAGGGGGTTGAACCCCCGCCACTCTGGAGACGGGCAGCATGTTGATGTCTCCGCGCATCACCACCAGCCAAGCGGCTACCCAGCCGTGACGAGTGCCTGCCTTGATCTCAATCCATGAGCTATTCGCGCTGCGAGCGATGGCCTGCACAGGGGTGTTGTAGGGGATCACCTCCAATATGGCGCTGTTGAGGTCAGGAGCAGCGCGGAGGTTGAGGTTAAAGGGTGTCACCAGGTCAAACGGCCCTTTGCCGCTGGCCGGCGGTGGCTCCACATCGGTGGTCACCGGCAGCTTGCTTGTGTCATCCTCAAAGATGAGCAGCCACGCCGCCACCCAACCGGTGATGTCTTGGTAATTGATCTGTATCCAGTTGTTGCCCTCGTTGCGCCCAATGGCCTCCACTTCTTCCCCATAGGGCAGGAGGCCGATCACAGCGCGGTTGGTGCCCGGGGCTAGGCGGATGTTCACGTCAAAGAGGGCCTTGCCCTTTATTGTAGTAGTTACACCCTGTACCTGTGCCTGCGGTACTGCCGCCAGCAGCAGGGTGAGCATGACCGCGAGCACAGTCCAAAGTGCCATAAGGCGAGTCTGTTTCATAGTCTGTTCCCCCGTCCTCCAGCATTTTTATTTAATAGGGTGCAATTGGAGCCTCTGCACTTACACCACGCGCAGCACGACGACCGACACGTTATCATGAGTGGGGGCTTTGAGCGCCCGATCCACAAGGGCGTTAGCGGCGTCCTGCGCCTTGTGGCGAAGTGCCAGCGTTGTGATCTCTGCATCGCTCACTACGCCATAGAGGCCATCCGTGCACAGGATCAGGATATCTCCCTCTCCAATCTCGTCGGCGGGCCATACATCCACCTCCACTGTTGGCCGTGTGCCTAGCGCCCTATCCAGCACATGGCGCAGGGAGTGATTGGCCGCTTGGGCGGGTGTCAGCACACCTTCGCGCACCCGTGCGCTTACCCACGTGTGATCGTTGGTGAGCTGGTAACTCTTGCCGCCGCGCACCAAATAGGCGCGGCTATCACCCACGCTGGCCACCCAATAGGTGCTACCCAGCACCAGCACCGCTACCACTGTGCATCCCATACCTGCCATCTCGCGTTGGTGCTGGCTCCTCTCATAGATGCTGGCATTGGCTGCCAGAATAGCCCCACGCAGCCTGCCCGGCGCATCAGCTGGTGAAGGTAACCCCGCCTCAACAAGGTGTTTGTAGATCGCCTGTACGGCCTCACGGCTAGCATGCTCACCGGCTCTGGCGCCGCCCATGCCGTCAGCCACGATCAGCAAGGCAGCGTCGGGGTACTCTTTAGGCCGCGCCACCAAAACGGTATCTTGATTCGGGCCTTTGCGTGGGCCGGGGTCTGTCCGATAACCAATATCAAGCCTCATCCCTGTACGATCCCGGCTACTTAAGTTATCCGATCATCCAACCATCCATACAGGCTTGCCCGATCGGCAACGGGCACCATTGTAGAACCGATCGCCAGACAATGCCAGTCAGGCACTGCCAGCTTTCTGTCGCATTATGACGAGCAAACCGGTATCTGCTGCTTTGATGGGGCACTAATCTCAACATCTCAATTCACTCTCACCTCACTTGGCACCGGAAGCCCATTGTTTCGTGGTATAATCCCGCACTGGGACATTCCCCACAAATGCGCGACCCAAAGGAGAGGAATCACCGCATGAGCTTCAAGCACATCACCGTGCCCCACGATGGCGAGCCTGTGACCTTTGTGAACGGCAAGCTGCACGTGCCCGATCGCCCCATCATTGCCTTTATTGAAGGGGATGGCATTGGCCCTGACATCATGAACGCCTCGTTGCGTATCTGGAACACCGCTGTGGAGAAGGCCTACGGCGGCCAGCGCCGCATCGCTTGGATGGAAATCTATGCGGGTGAGAAAGCAGCACGCCTCTACGATGGGGACTACATGCCGGAGGAGACCTTTGAAGCCTTGCGCCAATTCCTGATCGGCATCAAAGGCCCCCTCACAACGCCAGTGGGCGGCGGCTTTCGCAGCCTCAATGTGACGCTGCGCCAGGTGTTGGACTTGTACGCCTGCATTCGGCCCGTGCGCTACTACCGGGGCGTGCCCAGCCCCCTGCGCGAGCCGGAGAAGGTGGACGTAGTGATCTTCCGTGAGAACACCGAAGACGTGTATGCCGGCATTGAGTATGAGGCCGGAACACCCGAAAATGAGAAGCTGGCGCGTTTTCTGCGCGAGGAGCTGGGGGCCCGCTTCTTTGAAGGGGCGGGCTTGGGTATCAAGCCCATCAGCGCCTTTGCCACCAAGCGGCTGGTGCGCAAGGCCATCCAGTATGCCCTTGAGCGCGGGCGTAAGAGTGTGACGCTGGTGCACAAAGGCAACATCCAGAAGTACACCGAGGGCGCCTTCCGCAAGTGGGGGTACGAGGTCGCTGCCGAAGAATTCGGCAATGTGACCCTCACCGAGGAGGAGCTGTGGGAGAAATACGGCGGGCAGCAGCCAGAGGGCACCGTCGTGATCAAGGACCGCATTGCCGATGTGATCTTCCAGCTCCTGCTGCTGCGCCCAGATGAGTTTGATGTGCTCGCCACGCCCAACCTCAACGGTGACTATCTCTCCGATGCAGTGGCCGCCGAAGTGGGTGGCATTGGCATTGCTCCCGGTGCCAACATCGGGGACCGCGTGGCTCTCTTTGAGGCTACGCACGGCACGGCCCCTAAGTATGCGGGCCTGGACAAAGTCAACCCGGGATCGTTGCTGTTCTCCGGCGTAATGATGCTAGAATATATGCAGTGGTGGGAGGCGGCACAGTTGATCACCGCTGCCTATGAAGCCACTATTGCTCAGAAGATCGTGACCTACGACTTCGCCCGTCTGATGGAAGGAGCACGGGAAGTCAAAACATCCGAATTTGCAACGGCGTTGATTGAGAACATGATGAGACTGTGAGGCTCAACCTCTCCCGCAAGGTTATTGACGGTTGCTCTAGGGAGTATGCGAGATGTTCACCCAGCCGGGCTCTGACGACCGCACTCAGGACGAACTCTTGAACGATCTGCGCTATGGGACCCCCCGCGAGCAAGAAGCGGCGCTGGCGCGGCTGGCTGCTATCGGCGAGGCGGATGCTCTGGATGCAGTAATTGACTACCTGCGCGAGCACGCCGCCGAGGCGGGCCGTACAGGGCTAGACGCCCTACGTGTGCTGGCCAATAAATATCTACCTGCAGATCGCTACGGTTTGACTGAGGCACTCCTTCCCTTCCTGGCTGCCGAGGATTGGGAGCAGCGCCTCATTGCCGTGCGCCTCATCAATACCTACCCCAACGAGCTGGCGGTTGATCCCATCCGTGCCCTCATTGACGAGGCCCGTGAGAAGATTTATGCGGAGCAACATGTGCGCCTCTCGCCCGGACGCATGTTGGCCGAGCGCACGCTGGGGGAGGCCATCATGGCCTTGGCCAACTCCGGACGTCTGCTTGTCCTACCGGACATCCTTGAGATGCTGGAGGACCCTAGCCTGCGCGTGGTCGCAGCTCGCGCGCTGGGGGTGATCGGCTCGGAGACGGAACGTGCCCGTTTGGAGGACCTCATAGAGGACGACGACCCTCGCGTGCGCGATTCGGCACAGTGGGCGCTGGCTCTTATGGACGAGCGCATGGAGCAGTTCCTCAACCCCCCGCCGGAGTTTCTAGAGCCACCACCCGACCGCCTGAATCCCATCTACTGGGCGCATCGGCAGCTTAAGGCCAGCGAGGATGGCCTGCTGCAGTACCTCATCGTGCGCATTGCTATTGAGCACCTCATTCTGGATACCTTTATCAGTGAAGGACGTGTGCCGGAGCAATGCCTTATCATCGTGCGTCGCTACGAGGGTGACACGCCGCCGCCATACCGCTTCAATGATGCGCCTATCATAGGTATCTGGGAGTACCGCTGGCAGGGGCCAATCCTACGCCAGCGCGAAGGCCCTCTGACGCCTAACCAACCCCGCTTTCGTTATCCGGGGGATTCGGCAGCCACGATCACCATTAGCTATCCGGAGGCCCTAGAGGTGGCGGATGAGGGCCTTGTGAGCTTTGACTGCCGCTTTGAACCGTTCTTCGGGCGGGGCTGGATCTACCGTGTCGCTTGGCGCGAGGAAGGTTGGACGTTCTCCGTTCTGCGCCGCACCTGGGCGAGCTAACTCCTCTGTGGTGCGTTTCTCTTCCACACCCCCAGCCCCTGCGGTTGGACGTTCTCCTCACAAATAAAGACATGTGACTATCACGCAAAGGCGCTTCCCAATTGACCGAAACCAGCGTCCATGCTACTGTAGGGAACAGATGAACCTGCGAACATGGCGGATGGGGAGGGAGGCGGCTCATGCAGGCGAAGACGCCGGTAGTGATATTGGGGGCGGGCGGCTTTGCGACCGTCGTGAACGAGATTCTCTCCCTGCGCCCAGATGTGCAGGTGATTGGCTGCACCGATAAGGCGTTGGGCCTCAGCGACCGCAGTATAGGCGAGCGCAGCAACCTACATATCCTCGGTGATGATGATATCCTGCCCGAGCTGGCCGATCAGTACGAAGGGCTGAAGGCCGTGCTGGCCCTTGGACCAGACCTGATGGATGTGCGTGCTCGGCTGCTGCACGTGCTGGAGCGCACAGGCATTGAGCCGCTGACCGTCATCCATCCCCGCGCCACTGTGGCCGCCTCGGCAGTACTGGGTACGGGGACGGTTGTCGGGGCGGGAGCAGTGGTCAATACCGGTGTGCAGACTGGTCAGCACTGCGTGGTCAACATCGGTGCCAGTGTGGATCACGATGCACGCTTGGGGACGAACGTCTTTGTGGGGCACGGGGCACGCATCGCCAGCTACGTGGAGCTGCACGACAATGTGGTGATTGAGATGGGGGCCAGCGTCAACACGCGGGTGGTGATCGGTGAGGGGGCGCGCATCACCGGTGGAGCCTTTGTCAACACGGATGTCCCCGATCACGCTGTCGTGGTAGGGGTGCCGGGGCGCGTAGTGCGCTATCTGGACGTATGAGCCGTTCCCCAACCCTGCTCCTGCTGGCGATCCTTGTAGCGGCTGCATCAGCCTGCAATTTGCCCCTCTCGGCTGCTTCGGACGATACGCCTGCTGCTGAGCCATCCATCATCATGCCACTCCCCACTGAAACGGCGACGGTGCTCCCCACACCTAGCTTTATGCCAACCCTCACTGCCACCTTCAGCCCTACACCGTCGCCCACCCCATCACCATCCCCAATGGCGACCGCCACGCCCTATGGCTGCCTGAAACCACCAGATGACATGACCCGCGTGAGGCTCGGTGAGCATGTCCTTACCCGCCGCACAGTGGCGATGTTGGAGCATGCACAGGCACTGTACGGTGGCCCCCTCCAGTTTCTTGCAGCGATCACGCAGGGGTCCTACACCCCTGGGCTTGCGGCGAGCTTCGGTACGCACGACGGCGGCGGCGCGGTAGACCTTTCGGTGCGCCATCCCCAGACTGGCGCTGTGCTCTATGACGATCTGGAAGCTATGATCCGCGCGCTACGGCTGGCAGGCTTTGCGGCATGGGTGCGCTACGAGGACGATCTCTATCCGGGATCGCCTATTCACATCCATGCCATTGCCATCGGCGATCCCGATCTCTCCCTTGCTGCCCGCGATCAGATTGATGGCCCAGCGGGCTACCTGCGTGGATTTGATGGCCTGCCCGTTGACCCACCTCAACCCGATCGGCACGGCGGCCCCATCTTGTGTCCATGGATGGAGGAGATGGGCTACCGCGATTTGCGCTCCGAAGGACTGTGAGGCCTCATTAGAAGAGGCGGCGCACCAGCCCCAGCACCAGCGATAAAACGCCCATCACAGCTAGAGCAACGATCACCACTGCGGGCGGTATACCGCCGGAGCGTTGGCCGTTTGCCGCTGGGATGGGCAGCTCTTGCGGTTGTTGATAGGGCGGTGGTGGGGTGAAGGTCGGCAGGAGGCCTGCAATTACCTGTCCCCCTGGGACAGGCGTCTGGGTGAAGATGCCCGTTGGGAAGAAGAAGGCGGTGGCTGTAGCGGTCTCAGCGGCGCCGGGCGTCTGAAGCAGCACGGTGGCAGTGGCCTGAATCGCCGCCAGTGTGGGATCTATGGTCGGAGGGAGAGGCGGTTCCACCGCTGGAACGGTGGTGATGTCGCCGCGCACGATGACCAGCGGCGCATAGACCCACGCCTTGCCGTCTGGCGCCTCGGCCCAAGCCACCTGATACCAGTCATAGCCCAGCCAGCGCCCAATGATGGGCAGGGTGACGCCAGGCCGCAGCTCGGCTATGATGTCAAAATCAATGCCCGGCCCAGTGCGCAGGTTGGTAGGGTCACCAATGATCTCGGCCATCACGGGGACCAGTGTTGGGGTGCGGGTGGGGGTGTTGGTCGGCCCGCCGATGAGCGTTGGCGTGGCGGTGGGGAACTGGAACTGGCCGCTGGTGGGGGTGGCGGTGATCTGCTGTAAGAGATGGCGCTCGCCGGCGGCGGCCGCTGCGCCGACCGAGACGATCAGCGTCGCCAACCCCAGCGCCAGGGATGCCACAAGCAGCCTGGCCCGCCGATGTGGGGAGAGAGGATATCCATCCATAGCGGCAGAGATCGTACCGTTGGGCAGACAAGTGTGCAAACTGCGGTCGGCCGGCGCAGGGGCGGGATCGTGATCGCTGGCCGTGGGAGTGCTAGAATCGGAGACAAGGAGGAGCACCATGAGCGACCTAACCGAGATGAAATGTGAAGCCTGCCGCCCGGGCACGGCGCCTGCCAGTGAGGAGGAGATCGCCCTCTATAAGCCGCAGGTCCCTGCCTGGCAGATCGTGGAGCGGGATGGCATCCGGCGTTTGGAGCGGCGTTTCAAGTTCAAGAACTTTGCCGAGGCGTTGGCCTTCACCAACCGTGTGGGGCAGATTGCCGAGGAAGAGGGACATCACCCCGCCATCCTCACCGAGTGGGGTCGGGTGACGGTGACCTGGTGGACGCACGCGGCGGGTGGTCTGCACCGCAACGACTTCATCATGGCAGCCAAGACGGACGCACTGTATGGAGCGTAGCCATGCCGGCGCCGGGCATCCCTCACCCCTGGAATCTCTCACCGGAGGAAGCCATCGCGCTGCAGCGTCAGCTTGCCACTCAGGTGGATACACATACACCTATTGATCTGGAACGTCTGGAGATGGTGGCTGGCGTGGATGTGAGCGTGAAGGGCGGGATCAGCCGTGCTGCCATCGTGGTGATGACCTTCCCTGGCCTGCGGCAGGTAGAGGCGGTAACCGCCGAGATACCCACACCGTTCCCTTATATCCCCGGCCTGCTGAGCTTCCGTGAGGGAGCGGTGATCCTCGCCGCTCACGAGAAGCTGCACAGCCGTCCCGGTGTTTATCTGTTTGATGGGCAGGGCATTGCCCACCCGCGCCGCTTGGGGATCGCCGCCCACATGGGGCTGTGGTTAGATGCGCCCTCGGTAGGATGCGCCAAGACGCACCTCGCTGGTCACTATCGCGAACCGGCGGCGGAGCGCGGCGCCTATAGCCCGCTTATGGATCGCGGTGAGGTGATCGGCGTTGTGTTGCGCACCCGAACAGGCGTGGCGCCGCTTTTTGTCTCGGTGGGGCACCGTGCCACCATTGAGACAGCACGCGATCTGGTGTTGCGCTGCACGCTGCGCTACCGTCTGCCGGAGCCGATCCGCGCTGCACATGGCTTAGCCGGTGAGCAGCCGCCGCAGGAAGATATGCAGCTCTCCCTCTGGCCCCACGAAGAGTGATCTGCGATGAGCAATTGTACTATTTATCGCTCCTCACCGTGATCTTTATCACTACAGGCCACGTGCCGGAACAGATAACCTTAAGGCGAGATTCGTCACGGGGGCGTTATAACCCATCCGACCAATGCTGAGAGACCTGCCGCGAGCGCTCGCGGCAGGTGGCACAATCCTGACAGGACGGTTGCGGATCGGGGTTACGCCAACCCCGATACTTTCGTGCTGTGGAGGAGGTAGTCTCTTGACCCGCGAAGTTGTGACTATTGATGGCAACGAAGCCGCCGCTTACGTTGCCCATAAGACCAACGAGGTGATCGCTATCTACCCCATTACGCCCTCTTCACCGATGGGGGAGTGGGCCGATCAGTGGAGCGCCATGGGGCGCACCAACATCTGGGGGACGGTGCCCACCGTTATTGAGATGCAATCCGAGGGTGGTGCGGCAGGGGCCGTGCACGGTGCCCTGCAGGCCGGCTCGCTGACGACGACCTTCACCGCCAGCCAGGGGCTGCTCTTGATGATCCCCAACATGTATAAGATCGCCGGCGAGCTGACCAGCACGGTGTTCCACATCGCCGCCCGCTCGCTCTCCACCCATGCCCTCTCCATTTTCGGCGACCACAGCGACGTGATGGCGGCACGTAGCACGGGCTGGGCGATGCTCTTCTCCAACTCTGTGCAGGAGGTGATGGACTTCGCACTGATCGCACAGGCGGCCACGTTGCGGGCGCGCGTGCCCTTCCTCCATGTCTTTGACGGCTTCCGCACCTCACACGAGATCAACAAGATTGAGCGGCTCTCGGATGATGATATCCGCGCCCTCATTGATGACGATCTGGTGCGGGCGCACCGCGCCCGTGCCCTCTCTCCAGACCGACCTGTGATGCGTGGCACGGCGCAAAACCCTGATGTGTACTTCCAAGCGCGTGAGGCGGCCAACCCCTTCTATCTGGCTACGCCGCAGATCGTCCAGCAGACGATGGATCAATTCGCTGCTGTAGTAGGGCGGCAGTACCACCTCTTTGACTATGTTGGTGCACCCGATGCCGAGCGCGTCGTCGTGCTCATGGGTTCCGGCTGTGAGACGGCCGAGGAGACGGTTAATTACCTCGTGGCACGTGGCGAGAAGGTCGGCGTGGTGAAGGTGCGCCTGTACCGTCCCTTCTCAGTGACACACTTCCTCGCCACCCTGCCGCCTACGGTGAAGGTGATCGCCGTGCTGGACCGCACCAAAGAGCCGGGTGCAGCGGGTGAGCCGCTCTACACGGACGTGGTGGCCGCTCTCGCTGAGGGGCTTGCCAATGGCAGCGCGCCCTTTTCCCACATGCCGCGTGTGATCGGCGGGCGCTATGGCCTCTCTTCTAAAGAGTTCACCCCGGCGATGGTCAAGGGGGTCTTGGACGAGATGGCACGCCCCAACCCCAAGAACCACTTTACAGTGGGCATTGTAGATGATGTGACCCACAGCAGCGTGGAGTACGACCCTGACTTTGACATTGAGCCGCCGGACGTGATCCGCGCCATGTTCTGGGGTTTGGGTGCTGATGGCACAGTGAGCGCCAACCACAACTCTATCAAGATCATCGGCGAGGAGACTCCCAACTACGCGCAGGGCTATTTCGTCTACGACTCCAAGAAGTCGGGAGCGCGCACCATCTCGCATCTGCGCTTTGGGCCGCGCCCCATCCGCGCCCCTTACTTGATCCGCAAGGCCAACTTTGTGGCCGTGCATCAGTTCGTCTTCCTGGAGCGTTACCGTGTGCTGGATGCCGCCGAAGAGGGCGCCATCTTCTTGCTCAACGCACCTTTCGGACCGCATGAGGTGTGGGATCACCTGCCACGCCCAGTGCAGGAGGAGATCATCCGCAAGCGGCTCAAGTTCTACGTGATTGATGCCTACTCTGTCGCCCGCGAGACGGGGATGGGTGTGCGCATCAATACCATCATGCAGACTTGCTTCTTTGCCATCAGTGGTGTGCTGCCCCGTGAAGAGGCCATCGCCAAGATCAAGGAGAGCATTGAACGCACCTACGGCAAGCGTGGGCGCGCCGTGGTGGAGAAGAACTTCCATGCGGTGGACGCTGCGCTGGATCACCTCTACGAGGTGAAGGTGCCCGCTCAGGCCACCAGCACCATTGAGCTACCGCCCATTGTCCCGCCGGAAGCACCGGAGTTCGTGCAAAAGGTGCTGGCGCCTATCATGGCCGGTGACGGTGACCTGTTGCCCGTCAGCCTGCTGCCCGCTGACGGTACGTTCCCCAGCGCTACCTCACAGTGGGAGAAGCGCAACATTGCGCTGGAAGTCCCCGTGTGGGACCCCGAGGTGTGCATCCAGTGCGGCAAGTGCGTGCTGGTGTGCCCTCACGCGGTGATCCGCGCTAAGGTCTATGACGAGGCGCTTCTCGCCAATGCGCCACCGACCTTCAAATCCACTGAAGCGCGCTTCCGCGAACTGCCGGGCATGAGGTACACGCTGCAGGTCGCCGTGGAGGACTGTACCGGTTGCACGCTCTGCGTGGAAGTTTGTCCGGCCAAGAACAAGTCGGTGGCAGGACGCAAGGCGATCAATATGGAGCCGCAGCTGCCCATCCGCGAGCAGGAGCGCGAAAACTGGCGCTTCTTCCTCAGCCTGCCTGATGTGGAGCGCCACGATGGGCTGAAGTTCACCACTGTAAAGAATGTGCAGCTGCTACGTCCGCTATTTGAATTCTCCGGCGCTTGCGCCGGCTGCGGCGAGACACCCTACCTGAAGCTGATGAGCCAGTTGTTCGGCGACCGCGCCATCGTGGCCAACGCCACCGGCTGTTCCAGCATCTACGGCGGCAATTTGCCCACCACGCCGTGGGCGCACGATGCCAACGGGCGCGGCCCCGCATGGAGCAACTCACTCTTTGAGGATAACGCTGAGTTCGGCTTAGGGATGCGGCTGGCGATTGATCAGCAGAGCCAGTACGCTGCCGAATTGGTACAACGTCTGCGCCACGAGATCAGTCCCGAGCTGGCCGATGCCCTGCTACATGCCGATCAGAGCGATGAGGCAGGCATTGCTGCCCAGCGCGAGCGCGTAGCTGCTCTCAAGGCTCGGCTGGCGCAGATGGATACACCGGAGGCGAAAGCCCTGCTGGACGTGGCGGACATGCTGGTCAAGAAGAGTGTGTGGATCGTCGGTGGGGACGGCTGGGCCTATGACATCGGCTACGGCGGCCTGGATCACGTCATCGCCAGCGGACGCAACGTCAACATCCTTGTGTTGGATACCGAGGTTTACTCCAACACTGGTGGCCAGTCCTCCAAAGCCACGCCGCTGGGCGCGGTGGCGAAATTCGCTGCAGCAGGCAAACCTGCTCCCAAGAAAGACTTGGGGATGATGGCCATGACCTACGGCAACGTCTATGTGGCGCAGGTAGCGATGGGCGCCAACGATGCCCACACGGTGCGCGCCTTTTTGGAGGCCGAATCCTACGAGGGCCCCTCGCTGATCATTGCCTACAGCCACTGCATCGCACACGGCTTTGATCTGGCGAAGGGCATGGAGCAACAGCGGCTGGCGGTGGAGTCGGGCTACTGGCCGCTCTACCGCTACGATCCGCGCCTGAAGGCCGAGGGCAAGAACCCCTTCCAGCTGGACTCCAAGCCGCCGCGCATCCCGCTGAAGGACTACGCCTACAATGAGACGCGCTACCGTATGCTGAGCCAGAGTATGCCAGAGCGGGCGGAGAAGTTGCTTGAAGAGGCACAGGCGGCAGTGCTGGAACGTTGGGCCAAGTACGAACAGATGGCGCATTCGGCGGAGGCCGTCCCACTGGAGGCGGTTGGCGAATAGCAGAATGACATACAAGGGCCGTCCTCATGTGGGGCGGCCCTGCTGTTTAAATCCCACAGGAGTCAGGCAACATGGACTTATCCACAACCTATCTGGGGATGCGGCTCAAGAACCCCATCGTGCCCTCAGCGTCCCCTCTCTCGGAGACGGTGGATGGCATTCGCCACTTGGAAGATGCCGGTGCGGCGGCGGTGGTGATGTACTCGCTGTTTGAGGAGCAGATCACTGCTGAGAGCCACGCACTGAACCACTTCCTGAGCTATGGCACGGAGAGCTATGCCGAAGCGCGCAGCTACTTCCCCGAGATGGCCGCCTACAAAACCGGCCCCGATGAGTACCTGAATCTGATCCGCCGTGCCAAAGAGGCCGTGGACATCCCCATCATTGGCAGCCTGAACGGCGTCTCCACTGGCGGCTGGATTGAGTATGCCCGCAAGATTGAGGAGGCGGGCGCGGATGCGTTGGAGCTCAATATCTACTTCATTCCCACCTCTATCACCACAACCGGCGCTGAGGTAGAGCAAATCTACGTGGATGTAGTGCGCGATGTGGCGCAGAGCGTCACTATCCCCGTTGCCGTCAAGATCGGCCCCTACTTCAGCGCCATGGCCAACATGGCGCATCGGCTAGCTGAAGCAGGGGCGCGCGCTCTGGTGATGTTCAATCGCTTCTATCAACCCGACTTTGACCTGGAACGGTTGGAAGTGGTGCCCAGCCTTGTGTTCAGCACGCCTTTCGCTATGCGCGTAGCCTTGCGCTGGGTGGCGATCCTTTACGGGCGGGTGAATGTGGACTTTGCCATCACCAACGGCGTGCACTCCTACGAGGACGTGCTCAAGGGGTTGATGGCTGGGGCCAATGTGATGATGATGGCCTCCGAATTGCTCAAACGTGGCATCGGGCGCATTGGCGAGATCTTGGACGAGATGACGCACTGGATGGAGGAGCACGAATACGAGTCGGTGGCCCAGATGCGTGGCAGCATGAGCCAGCTGCATGTGGCCGATCCAGCTGCCTTTGAGCGGGCTAACTATGTGAAAGCGCTGCGCTCCTGGCGGCCCGATGCGCTGTATTGAGGCTGCCAGGATGCCTTGCCGCCAACAGGGAAATAAAAGAAGGCTGGGGAGGCAGGATTCGAACCTGCGATTGGCGGCTCCAAAGGCCGCTGCCTTGCCACTTGGCCACTCCCCAGTGCGCAGCGGATTTTACCACAGCGGCGTGGAGGAGGCAATCAGGATCAGGGCTGATTCTTTCTGATGCGGTTCTAACAGGAAAAGAGGTGGGGAAAGGGTAAACTAGCCGAAAACGAGCGGGGGGAACGAAATGATG
>FWPU01001454.1_pt1 | contig 70593 bp, 71 predicted proteins | sample 2228361 | NCBI WGS metagenome assembly FWPU01 (sample SAMEA103939777, study PRJEB20133) | metagenome | reverse complement strand
TGTTGTTGCCGTACAGCAGAGAACCTGCTACTGGTTCGCGGATACCGTCTATGTCTACTGGTGGTGCGGCAATGAAGGCGATGATGAAGCAGGTTGTAGCTGCTAGTAAGGTGGGAATCATCAGCACGCCGAACCAACCGATATATAAACGGTTTTCCGTGCTGGTCACCCACTCGCAGAACCGCTCCCATACACCGGCGCTTGTGCGTCTTTGTAAGGTTGTGGTCATTGTCGTATAAGTGCGATTATTTCTCGACTACGTATCAGGCAATGTTTAGCCTGTACTAATAACGTTTACATAAATTTTCATTTTTTGCAAGTATTTACTAACTAATAAATTAAAATATGTTGAGAAAAATGTATAGATTTTTCTTATGACAAAGATTGAATAACTAGAAATCAAAGTAAATATAGGGTAAGCTGCCTTCCGGAGCTAAAAGCCAGACAGCATACAAGCACGGAAAAACGAAAAAAAGCTTTACAGGCCAGCTAAACTGCAATCTCAGCTGGCGTTTAAAAAAGTAAACAACAGCCATACAGGTTGCCAAAGCGGCCAAAACAACTGCGAGTTGGTAGCGGCTAAGATGCAATGCTTCTATATAAACCTTTTGAACAAACTGATCGTCTGCAACATGACCCCAAAGGTGTAGAAAGACTAAGGAGGAATCGCGCAGATTTGGAAGGCGAAACCAAATCCAGGAAGTAAAAACCATTAATTGTGTTAACAACCAAGCAGTAAGTACACCCAAAGGCTGATGCCAAAAATTTTCTAGCCCTTTGAAGGTCTCTCCTATAGCCTCGGTAACTCTATGTACTACCAAAGCTAAACCATGATATGCGCCCCAAACAAGAAAGCCTAGGGTGCTTCCGTGCCAAACACCTGCAATGAGCATTACTATCATCAAATTTAAACAGGTACGAGTCAAGCCCCTGCGAGAACCACCCAAAGGAAAATACAGGTAATTGCGCAACCAGTCTCCCAACGTTATGTGCCAACGCCGCCAAAATTCGGCAATACTTGTACTAAAATAGGGAAAATCAAAGTTTTCTGGTAAAACCAAACCAAACAGCAAAGCGCTACCACGGGCTATATCTACGTAACCGCTAAAATCCAGATATAATTGAAGACCATAAGCAAAGGTTGCTAGCCATAAATCGCTACTACCTGCTCGCTGTAAATTGCCAAAGCATAAATCCACGTATGTACCGATGTGGTCTGCCAGTATACCTTTTTTAACGGCTCCAATTGCAATTAACCATAAAGCCTCGGAAAAATTTTCAGCAGTAAGCAAGTGTAAGTTATGAAATTGATTGACCAAATTATGAAAACGAGTGATGGGTCCGGAAATTAATTTTGGGAAGAAAAGTTTATACGCTGCAAATTTAACAAACTGATGGGTAGCAGGCGCACCTCTGTAGATATCGACCAGATAAGCGATACATTCAAATACAAAAAAAGAAATTCCTAAGGGTGCAACGATGGCTGTGGTGAAGTTGTTGCCTTCAATAAGGTTTAATAAAGGAGATAGGTATTTAAAACCAAGTAATAGCAAGACATTTATAGTTACACCCAAAAATAACAATTTGATTCGCCTGCTATTCCAATCGGCTTGAACAAACCGAGAATTCTCATTATTTTGCTCCGGCGAGATATTTTCTCCGATCGCCAATCCGATCTGGAAGTTAATAAAAATCAAGACTAGTAGTAAAGGTATGTAGCGAAGATGTAAAGTGGCATAGAAGGCAATACTAATAATTAATAGTGCCCACAATCGCAATTTTTGTTGTCCTAAAGACCAATAAATTGCCACCGCGATCGCCAAAAAAAGTGCATAGGAAATAGAAATAAAATTCATCTCAAATCTTCTGGAGACAAATAATTAACTACAATAAATTACTTTGCAGGCCAGGGAATCATCGGATCGATGGCAAGCTTTTGTGAAACTTGGTAGGCACCGTAGCGATTAAGATGACTGGGGTCAGAAAAATAGTCATTAGCTTTCGGCCACAACAGACTAAAATCTCGGTAAATCAAGTTAGAAGTTCTGGCTAAATTTAGCATGTACTGCTGAAATTCTTGCTCGTATTTTTGACGGACTGGGTCGAGATATTCTGCAGTCAAAGGCATATTGATAAAAACTAAATTATTTTTTTTCGCCTCTGTAAATTGCAAAAGCGATTGCAAAGCAGTTTCTTGTTTACCTTTTAATTGAAAATCAGCATAGTCGCTATCGTAGTTACCACTGACTTTCGGATGATTTCGGTAATACGTGGAAGGTTGAAAACGAATGGATAAGGGTAGAAAGCCATCAAAATCAACTGCTTGTTCGAAAACATCTTGTTGTGTAGCTGTTAAGTCTTTTTTACCAGTATATTTATCATTCATCAAGGGCAAAGACTTTAGATTTTGATTGAGCAAATTTTTAAGTTGGTCGCGTTTGGAATAAGTTTGAGAAAAAGAAGCTAAAGCTTCGTTCAACCAATTATCAAAAGACTTATAAGTGTTACTTTCTGTGTTTGTTTTGGCTGTTTTCTGAGGTAAGGAAGAGCTAAAACTATTGTTATTAGGTAAATGGGAGTTGTTTGCTAACTGTTTTTGCATTGCTTGTTGGTAACCAGGAGATGCAGCGATCGCATTGAAAGTAATATCTTCTCTACTGCTATTAAATGCACGTGCACCATCTGCCCAAAGAATTAATTTTGGCAATTCTGATGGTTTCAAGACGTAGCGCAAGATAAAATCTACAACTTGTGCTGTAGCTCCATTAATACCAAAATTAAATACATCCACGTTTGGATATCCGCGAGTTGCTAAAGCCTTAGATAGTGCAGAAGGATCTATACCTCGAAGAGCCCGGGAAGAGCCAACAATCAATACATCTGGTGCTTTCCCAGTCCTGCTCAAACGCTGTCTGTACAAAGCAAGTTGTTCGTCCAATTGTCTGGCATTGAAAGTTGGAAAACCCGATCGCGCTGCCAGTAAAATGGCAGTTGCAGTTGCCTTTTGTCTTGGTTTTGCATCCTCCAGACGCGTAAATCCAGAAGCATTGAATATCTTTTCCGTACCAGGAGTTTTTTGCTTGGATGTATTTGTAAAAAAGACCGCACTTGAAGATGGTTCAAAAGAATTGACGGTACTGGGAGGAGATGAAACCGCAGTGCTGGCAGTTTTTGGTGCTGGAGGTACAAAGCGATCGACAATCAAACCCAATATCCAATCCGACTGTATCGTCAGCAATAGCCCTAACAAACCCCAAATTATAGCGACTCGACGATCTGCAGCTTTATCTGCACCCAGCTGTTGTTGTTGGTTAGTTTCCGTCAATAACTGTGTAGCTAAAAGCCACTGTCTGAGTTTTGCACCCCAATAAGCAGCAAATTCTGCAAAAATGTTTTGAACTTCCTTTGTAGTCAAATCAGGGCGTAACACAGACTCGCTGGGTTCTGATGGCATCAGGTCACCAACATAAGCAGCAGTGGCGGCAAACTCGGGGGTAGCTTCCGGTACTAAACGTTGGCGGTTGACAAAATCGACGCCGTAGTGCCACAAAGGTTCCTTATTTCCTGCACGACGCCCGTATACGCGCACTCCTCCCAGGTTGGGAATTTTTAATTGCCATATAAATCGAGTTACTTTTTCTGCTACGCGTTTGCGGGTGGGACAAACGGGTGCATCGCACATCACGTGCAACAAGTCGCCTTTTTTGAGCAGCAGAACGCGAATACCGCCGGTTTTCAGGCGCAGATCCAAATCGGGATTAAGCATGCGCTCGAGCAGGAAAACAAGCGCGGGTTCATCACCGCTAGCTGCTAATTCCAGTACTGGTGTTGCTAAGGCCGGGTGTTCTGTAGCGGGTAGCGATCGCCAATCGATCCAATCTGGCTGTTTATCAGCTGTTGCGTGTCCGTAGATAGTAGCTGCAAGGATTCCTTGGGGAGCAATCATTTCCAATTCGGACATGATTACTTTTAAGCACAAGGCTTTGTTTGGTACTTCAGGTACGGTCGAAGAAACTTTAGTGGAACTACAAAATATGTGTAGCGTTGATTCTTTGAGAGTGATGCTGACATGAAGATGGAAATCAGATAACTTTTCGTTTAACAATCGCGCGATCGCCTGCACATCTCCCCAGCGCGCCCATTCTTTGAGCATCACCTCTGTTGGTGTTAGATCTATGCGCAGCAACCAGCCAAAACCTGTTTCGCCAATTATTGTAGTAGCCAGGACTGCATCTTCATAGCCAGAAAGTTGCAGACCGCGCAATTTTTTCGCTACCGGTTCGGCAATTAGCGATGGATCGGGAATGTAACTTGACTGACAATAAATCCATAGCCGATTCTTAGCGATAGGATTTTGTAAAGTCGTTGCTTGTTGCTGCTTGACTTTTACTTCTACCGCCACACCCAAGCTACTGAGGGTTTCGCTCAGATAGCGAGCGATCGCATCTGGATTGCCCTGTCGTGCTAAACTTTCGTTAGAAAGTACCAGCGCCCCACCAATTTGATGAGATTTTTCCGCATCTTCAAGCAAGGCTTGCTCTACTTGTTCTAAATGTCGGTCCAACTGATTTAAAAATACTTGATGGCACCACCGCGGTTTATGTTCACCCTTCTTCCGACCGTAGACGAAAACTTGGTATATTGAGGGTTGTTCGCTACTTGTTAGGGCATCTAAATTTGTATGCTGTAACGCATGTAGCAAATCAGATAGGGTACGCCAGCGTTGAGGGCATTCTTGACTTTCACAAAGAATATACAAATCGTTTCCCCGCAACCGGACTTTCACCCCTAAAGTGCTAATTCCTGTTGCTTGGCTTACCCACTGTATTAAAGACTGCTGACTTGTTGGTAATGCTGTTTTCATGGGAAGTTAAGTTTGCAGGGAGCTAGTATGGGGGATAGATTTTGTAAACCAAAACCAAAACTGTTGTGACAGTATGAAATTTTTTCACATTTTTGTGAACCGACAGTTCTGCCAAAGTAGCAAAGTACAGTAGTTGTAGCTTACCAGCCAGCTATTTGTCGAATTTTGCTTGTTTTTCATCGATCCTCTCACCACAGAAAATAGCTATGTCATCTGTTAACTTTAAATCCTCAACCGACTCTGGGCTCAATTTATTTTTCTTCTCCCTTCCCCAATCGTTTTTGTTGCAAGTGGGAACAGCTTCTGTTCTCATGCTGCTAATAGCAGAGAAAGCTGTCATCCAAAATCTACAAGCAATTGGAGAAGCTACGGAAGAATTATTTCGCGGCGATCGCCTTCCCATTCTTGACTTTCCCGAACAGGAGCGAGGAAATGAAAGTTAATTATTATACTATATTTTTCGAAAATTATTGTGGCAAATTCCATGACAGCTAAGTACAAAACCTGAAATGATAAAAAATAACCAGTTTTAACAGCACAGAGGATATGAGTTCCCTTTTATACTCTTTTGCTCAGGATGTGAATGTCTACCCCGCCTCCGATTTATTCTTGCGCCATCGTCTGCAAATAGTAGAGGAGTTGTGGGAATCAGTTCTTCGCGAAGAATGCGGCCAAAAAATGGTGGATCTGTTGCGCCAACTACGCGATTTGTGTTCGCCAGAAGGACAAGCAACCAACGGCCAAGCCTCCTCTGTATTTAAGTTAATAGAGCAGCTAAACATCAATGAAGCCATCCGAGCGGCTCGCGCTTTTGCTTTATATTTCCAGCTGATCAACATCATAGAGCAGGACTACGAACAACGGCAGCAAGTCGGTCGTTACGAGGTAGATACCCAACCAGGAACTCAACAAACTCTACCAAACATTATTTCCTCTCCCAACTCGCCAGCAGAAGAAAAACCGGTTTACAACAGCGTCGGAGCACAGCTTTTAACAAAAAGTTGGCAAGCTGACGGCAACGAAAAACGCAAAGGTACTTTTGCGGCTTTATTTCCCCTGTTATATCAGCTCAACGTCCCTCCTCAACAAATTCAGCGTCTGATAGCACAATTAGACGTGCAGTTAGTGTTCACAGCTCACCCCACAGAAATTGTCCGCCATACAATTCGCGATAAACAGCGACGAGTAGTGAAATTATTGCAAAAGCTTGATACAGTAGAAAAACGCGCGGGCAACGGCAGCGATAGTTGGGAAGCAACAGAAATACGCCAGCAGTTGCTAGAAGAAATTCGCCTGTGGTGGCGCACTGACGAACTACACCAGTTTAAACCATCTGTGCTAGATGAAGTAGACTACGCTTTGCACTACTTCCAAGAAGTTTTATTTGATACTATTCCCCGACTGTACAATAACTTTAAGCACGCTTTAGCTAAAACCTTTCCCTGGCTAGAGCCACCAAAGAAAAACTTTTGTAAATTTGGTTCCTGGGTAGGCGCAGACAGAGACGGTAACCCATCCGTAACGCCAGAAATTACTTGGCAAACAGCTTGCTACCAGCGCAACATCATTTTAGGAAAATACATCCAGTCAGTGAAACAGCTGATTAACCTGCTGAGCGTGTCGCTACACTGGAGCGATGTTTTGCCAGATTTACTCGAGTCTTTAGAATTAGAACAATCACAATTGAGCGAAGTATACGAAGAATTAGCTCTGCGCTATCGCCAAGAACCCTACCGATTGAAACTGTCATACGTGCTCAAGCGTCTGGAAAATAACCGCGATCGCAATTTGGCTCTTTTCAAACGCGAAATTATCAAAAACGACAATCTCCCCATTTATCGCTCTGGAGAGGAATTTTTAGCCGAACTGCGGCTAATAGAACGCAATTTAACCGAAACCGGCTTAACTTGTCGTGAATTAGAAAACTTAATTTGTCTGGTAGAAGTTTTTGGTTTTAACCTGACTTGTTTGGATATCCGTCAAGAATCCTCCCGCCATTCGGATGCTTTAAATGAAATTCTCGCCTACCTGGGTATTTTAGAACAACCTTACAACGAACTTAGTGAAGAGCAGAAAGTTGCTTGGCTAATCAGCGAACTGCAAACCCGTCGTCCCCTCATTCCAGCAGAGTTGCCATTTTCAGAAAAAACCAACGATGTGATCGAAACTTTACGAGTTGTACGCTCGCTGCAACAAGAATTTGGTTACAACATCTGTAAAACATACATTATCAGCATGTGCCGCCACGTTAGCGACGTGCTGGAAGTATTGCTTTTAGCTAAAGAAGCAGGACTTTACGACCCGGGTACCGCGATTGGCACAATTCAAGTAGTTCCACTGTTTGAAACAGTAGAGGACTTGCAGCGATCGCGCAGCGTCATGCAACAATTATTTGAATTACCCCTGTACCGCGCTTTATTAGCAGGCGGATACGCAGCCATTTCGCAATCACAGAAAACAGACTCCAACCAAGATCGATCTTTCCCATCCTCTCCCCTAACTCCCAACCTGCAAGAAGTCATGCTCGGGTACTCCGACAGCAACAAAGACTCCGGTTTTTTAAGCAGTAACTGGGAAATTCACAAAGCTCAAAAATCACTGCAGCAAATCGCTGAAAACTACGGAATTAACCTGCGAATTTTTCACGGACGGGGTGGTTCGGTAGGACGCGGTGGCGGTCCAGCTTATGAAGCGATCTTGGCACAACCAGGCCACAGTATTAACGGGCGAATCAAAATTACCGAACAAGGGGAAGTTTTAGCTTCTAAGTACTCTTTGCAGGACTTGGCCCTGTACAATTTAGAAACCATTACCACTGCTGTTATTCAGGCTAGCTTGCTGCGAACTGGGTTTGATGATATTCAACCCTGGAACGAAATTATGGAAGAATTAGCAGCGCGATCGCGCAGTCATTATCGCGCTCTCATCTACGAACAACCTGATTTTATCGACTTCTTTCACCAAGTTACTCCTATTGAAGAAATTAGCCTTCTGCAAATTAGTTCTCGTCCCGCACGTCGTCCCTCAGGAAAAAAGGATTTAAGCAGTTTGCGAGCAATTCCTTGGGTATTTAGCTGGACGCAAACACGATTCTTGTTACCTTCCTGGTACGGTGTCGGTACAGCTGTGCAAGAATTTCTCAACGAAGAACCAGAAGAACACTTAAAACTGTTGCGTTATTTTTATATCAAATGGCCCTTTTTCAAAATGGTCATTTCCAAAGTAGAAATGACTTTGGCAAAAGTAGACCTGCAAATGGCGCGCTGCTATGTCGATGAATTATCTCATTGTGAAGATAAACCCCGCTTTGAAAAGGTATTTGACCAAATTGCCAGCGAATACTACCTGACACGCGATTTAGTTCTCAAAATCACCGGACACCAACGACTTTTAGATGGCGATCCTGTTTTGCAACGTTCCGTGCAGCTACGCAATGGCACAATTGTACCGCTGGGATTTATCCAGATTTCTCTTCTCAAACGCCTGCGTCAGTCGAAAAATATACCCACTCCTGGAGTTATTCACTCTCGCTACAGTAAAGGCGAGTTGCTGCGGGGAGCATTGCTAACAATCAATGGTATCGCTGCTGGCATGAGAAATACAGGCTGAAATCTTCGCTTGTTAAACTCAAAATCAATTCCTAACTACTCTACCCGCTTGCCAATGACTAAAAATCGAATTTTCATTTGTACCTTGTCAGCACTGCTATCAGGCTGTTTGAGTGCTTATATCGGCGTGCAATTTTACTTGCATCTTCGCAGCCAAAAGTGTCAAAATCAAGCTTGGGGCGTGCAGGAGGTATGCAAGATTTTCGAAACACCAAAAGCAATATGGCAAGGTAGCACTGCAGGACTGTGGACCGGTGCAGTTCTGGGAGCTTTTTTTAGCGGTTTGTTAACCCAACAAAAATAGTTGTAAATTCTCATCCATCCGTTGAAGCTGCGGGTTTGGAAAGATTGCTTAAATTTGTCCAACAATTGCTGCTAGTGTCAAAACAACGCCACGATCCTTCCTTGTCTTGTTGGTAATAGCAAAACAAACAGCGATCGCCTGAGGACAAATCGTCTGTTAAAAAATATACAATTCCCCGAAAAGGATGGGTTTTGCGACTCAGGCGCTTGGCTACCGCTTGATTGGGACATTCCACTACAAATACCGGTTTTCCGTCTAAATGCGCCAAAGAAAAGATGCACATCCGCAAAATAGCTCGCAACCAGCCTTCCGAACGTTCAAAATAATCGTCAATAATTTTATTAGTTAGGGCTTGTTCCAAGGCACGGTCTTTTTTTGGCGGAGTATGGGGATTAGACATTGCACCACCTAATGACTATACCGTTGGATTGAGCTTAATCTAAAAGTTATAAATATACAAGCGTGTAAGCAAAAATACGGTAATCAGAAAAGTGCGGCTGGTTTTCTAGTCTGGAAATTCTTTCAGAAAGCAAGCGAGAAAATCAGAAACACGGAAAAAACAACTGCAACTTTCTACTCCCGAACTTAAGTAGATACCAAAGTACTGACTGCGCACAAGTCAGTACTAAAGTACCAGCTAGTAACAAAATACGGTTTTTACTGTGGTCGCCTATTCCAAAAATCGGTAATATCGTAGCCCAATTCCGCCAACATTTGTCGCAGCAAAGGCAAACTCAAACCAATCACGTTACTGTGACAACCTTCTATTTTTTCTACAAATAGACCACCGTAACCCTCCAGCGCAAAAGCACCAGCACATTTGAGCGGTTCTCCCGTAGCAACATAGGCCTCAATGGCGCGATCGCTCATCGGCGCAAAGTAAACCCTCGTTACTTGGCATCTTACTAAAGTACGATTTCGATCGCGATCGATCAAAGCATGACCCGTATATAAATCACCAAAATGATTTTGCATCAATTGCCAACGTTGGCGCGCCTGCAGCGCATCCTTAGGTTTACCGTGAATTTCACCATCGATCGCCAAAACTGAATCACAGCCCATAATTAAACCAGAAGCAAATTGAGGAGCTACAGTTTCAGCTTTGCATTGAGCTAGAGTTTGCACCAATTGGGTCGCCTCCTTCAATTGCACCCGTGACTCATCAAAATCACTCGGACACACTATCGGTTCGATACCAGCAGCTTGGAGCAAGCGACGTCTCGCTATAGAAGCAGAGGCGAGAACAAATTTTGTTATCCCCATACCATCACAAGCAGACTACAAAATTAGAAGACGACACCAAGGATACTTGCCTGACGATCGCTAACAACCAAAACTTAATGTGCAGGCAAATAATTATCAGCTCAGATATCTATACCCCTTCTCACCATTCACTAATATACAGAAAAAGAATCAACAGACTCTTGAATTAAGTTTTTAACTTTCCGCCAGCGTTTTTCCGGAATAGAAGCATTGAAAGTAAAAAGTTTACCCCGACTCGTTGCCACACTCGCCAAATTGTGCCGTTGTTGATTGTTGGGAAGAGTAATCAGATACTCTAGTTTGTAGTAAGTATTACCGTTGACTTCTCGCTTTTGAGCGTTAACTAATTCAGCTTTACGACCCGAACCTTCTGGAGCGAGGGCATTTTTTCCCAACTTGTACCCTACTTCCGTAGGAGTACCCAAATCCGTCAAAGTTTTACCTTCCGGCACCTCACTAATCACAACTGAGACGTTTTCACTAAATTCTATCAAATCATGAAAAACAACATCAGGACCATTGTCAACTTTTACTTCTACCCAACCGTTAGGATAGTAGAATTGATAGCCATCAGCGGTGTCTACATAACTTCTCAATCCCCCTGCAGTTGCTATCTCGCATCCATTGAGACTAAAGCTCAACACCAATAAAAAAATTATTGCAATTCTTTTCCACATTGGTTTTAATTCCCTTAGGCTGTTACGTTTTTCATTGTCCCACGGATGCTGACAACTTACGAACTGCGCTGGTTTTACTGCGGTCAAGTACCGCCAGAAATTCAATCTTGGTTTGAGCACGAGTGTCTGGTTCAACCATTACAACCGCCAGAAGTAAGAGAAGATTTTTATCTTTACTGTCCTCAATCAGAATTTTTGGGTATTAAATTGCGCCAAGAACGATTAGAAGTCAAATGGCGCAAAGCAGAATTAGGTGTAGTCTGTTTTAGTAATTCTGTCGAGGGGAAACTAGAAAAATGGGGTAAATGGCTCTGTCACGACCCTGCACGCGAAAGCTTTGACCTCAAACAGGTTGCAAATCATTCTGCTTGGGTAGGTGTAAAAAAAGTTCGCTACTCCCAACTTTACCAAGTCTCATCCACAGGTTCCCTGCAGCCTGTTGGCGACGATGAAAGCGTTCACAACGGTTGTAGAGTAGAATTAACTCATTTAAAAGTTCACGAAATGGCGTGGTGGACTTTAGCTTTTGAAGCTACTGGAGATGACGCCTGTTTGATGGACAATCTTCGCATCACAGCTAGCAAAGCATTTCACACTAATTCTACATGGAAGTTCTCCACCGTCAATTCTTACGCTTATCCGTGTTGGTTAGCAGCAGTTTGCCAGAAAAAATAAAACTGTTGAAGTATTCGTAAAACCTTTAGTAGCGCTTTCCTGGAGCAAAGTCTTTAGTCGCACTTGTGTAGAGATAGGCTTTTAGTAGTACTCCTGTGGAGTGAAATGTTTAATCGCACTTTCGTGTTTTAGTAGTACTTTATTTAAGTGAAGTCTTTGCTAATATCGTAAAATCGAGTCGCGATCGCTCGTTGTTCGCACAAATTCTCAAACCTAACCTTTATACCCAAAAACGCTTTCTCTGAAAGTATCTGCATTCTAGGTAAGTTCAAGTATAATTCCCGTCAACATAAATATCCGGTACAGGGAAAAGCCATGAGTTTAAGTAAAGGTTATGGTGTGTTAAAATGTCGGGCGATCGCTGGGAAAAAAGAATTCAATGATAATTCTCCCCATTATCAAGTACATGTCAGCGATGGTAGCTGTGATTATCGTCTAGCAATTAATGTCAAATCCGTCCAAAAACCCTACGACTTATTATATTTTATTGACAATAATTTTAAACATTACATAACAGATAAACTCGAGCAATTAAACTTTGGATTTACTAGAATTCCAGATAGGAATGCAGGAATCGCACTGGATTACATTCGGGGAAATTTATTCAACATCAAAAAAATGAGACCCCTACCCTACGATCTTCCAGGAGAAAATAACGATCTTAACGAGTTAATTGACGTATATATTCAAAGAGCAACTGCAACCAAGGCCAGCATCTACGCCTTTGGAGAACCATGGGGAATCGATCCACCAGAAAATCAGCCAGACAAAATCTTTGGTTTTCAACCAAGTAGAGGCGTACATAACATACACATGAACCAGGGTAGTCGTGGTAAATTTGCCCGGGATAATGGAGTATATCAAGATGGAGGGTTATTAATTCATTATCCATCCACAGCGCCATTTTCAGATATTTGGGTGGCGGGATTTTTTGCGTTTCAATCACAATCTTTCCACACAGACGATCGCACCGGTAATCCCATAGATAAGCGAGTGGGATTCGAACCGCCACAAGTCGGTGTTCCAGTTATGAAAGCACCTGTAAGAATTATTGCTGCTTTGATTAATCCTTTTGGAGACGATACAGCCCAAAAAGAATCAGTTACTTTAATCAATTCTTCACCAGCAGATATAGATTTGACTAACTGGACAATTGTCAATCAACTGCAGCAAAAATATCACTTAGAGGCATTAAAAATTGAACCCGGTGGAGTTGTGAAAGTCTCTTTTAACAAAGATTTTCAGCTTTCCAATCAAGGTGGAAGCATATCCCTTCTCAATCCAGAAAATATCAAAGTCGACGGAGTTTCCTACACCAAAGAAGATATCAAACAGCAAGGGTGGACAATAGTATTTTAAGTCCAACAAAGCTAGAAATTTTGGTGGTAGAGACACCACATCGATCGTTGCCTGGCGATCGCTCGCTGCCGACTAACAATCTCCTATACGCACCACTAAGCTGATATCACCCACAGCATCACTCTTTTGATAGAAGCGAAAATCACACAATAGACCACAAGTTGTGATAGTAGCTTTTAGCAGTTCTCTTTGGCTCAAAAATCAAACTTCCCAAGGAGTATTTGTGTAAATAGTGTACGAATATAAATTTTTATAACCGATGAGTGATGCAGTAGTTTTCTTACTTTCTTAGGATAAGCAAAGATATTTATTTTCAAAAATTTATCCCTATGCAAGAGTATGATGTTGTTATTATAGGTGCAGGACATAACGGGCTGGTTTGTGCTGCTTATTTACTAAAGGCAGGGTATAGTGTTTTATTACTGGAAAAACGTTCTGTACCTGGAGGTGCAGCTACCACCGAAGAATGTTTGCCTCAACAAGCACCGGGATTTAAATTTAACTTGTGTGCTATTGACCACGAATTTATCCATCTTGGACCAGTTGTTCAGGAATTAGAATTAGAAAAATACGGCTTGAAATATCTAGAATGCGATCCAGTTGTATTTTGTCCTCATCCAGATGGCAAGTATTTTTTAGCTCATAAATCTCTAGAAAGAACCTGTGCAGAAATTGCTCGTTACAACCAGCGCGAATGACAAAAATATGCAGAATTTACTCAATATTGGCAGCGGGCCTTGGGTGCAATGATTCCCATGTTTAACGCGCCACCAAAATCAATTCTAGATATTTTGGGCAACTACGATATTACCAAAATAAAAGATTTGATTTCAGTAATCGGTTCTCCCAACAAGACACTGGACTTTATTCGCAACATGCTCACCAGCGCTGAGGATCTCCTCAACGAGTGGTTTGATGAAGAATTTCTCAAAGCACCCTTAGCAAGACTTGCATCCGAATTAGGCGCACCACCTTCGCAAAAAACTATTGCCATTGGTGCGATCATGATGGCCATGCGTCACAATCCCGGTATGGCCAGACCTAGGGGCGGTACAGGTGCTTTAGTGCAAGCTTTAGTAAACTTAGTAACCAGTAAGGGCGGCGTTATCCTCACGGATTGCCAAGTGAAAAAAGTCTTGATTGATGATGGACGTGCTGTAGGCGTACAGCTAGCGAATGGCAGCGAATATCGCGCCAAGCATGGTGTAATTTCTAACATTGATGCCAAGCGACTATTCCTGCAGCTAATAGATAAAAGCGATGTTGATGCGGCCGATCCTGATTTACGTGAAAGATTGGAGCGTCGCATAGTTAACAATAACGAGACCATCCTCAAGATAGACTTAGCTTTGGAGGAAGTACCGCGTTTCGAGCGTTACGCCCACAAAGATGAGTATTTGATTGGGTCGGTTTTAATTGCAGATTCGGTAGCTCACGTAGAACAAGCCCACAGTAAATGCACCTTGGGAGAGATTCCCGATTCCGATCCGTCAATGTATGTAGTAGTGCCAACGGTACTAGATCCTTCTATGGCGCCTCCAGGCAAGCACACGGTGTGGATTGAATTTTTTGCTCCCTACCAAATTGCAGGCGCAGAAGGTACAGGTCTCAACGGTACTGGTTGGACAGAAGAGCTGAAAAACAAAGTTGCTGACAAAGTGGTAGATAAGTTGGCAGAATATGCACCTAATTTGAAAAATTCTATCATTGCCCGTCGGGTAGAAAGTCCAGCAGAACTGGGAGAAAGACTGGGAGCGTACAAAGGTAACTACTACCACATAGACATGTCCTTGGATCAGATGGTGTTCTTTCGTCCGTTACCGGAAATAGCTAACTACAAAACGCCAATTGAGAATTTGTTTTTAACGGGTGCGGGAACTCATCCGGGTGGTTCTATCTCTGGAATGCCAGGACGCAATTGTGCGCGAGTATTTTTACAGAGCAAGCATCCTATAGCCCAGACATTAAAAGATGCGCGGGACTCGATCAAATCAACAGTGGGATCGGTATTTGGTATTAATAAGTAAATAACCGAAAAACCGTTGACTGTGGAGTTCTGGGGTGCAAAATCTTGTGCCCCTATCCGAAAAACCTAATCGGCGGGGCTAAAAATTTTACTTGGATAGTGATAGCTACCATACCTAAAAATCAATGTCACAAATTTGCTGTTGCCCAAAACTGAAACGATGACGGATCGGATTTTGATTCTTGGAGGAAGGGGGCGCATCGGTAGTAGCGTCGCCCGGGATTTAGCAAAACACACCCCAGCAGAAATTATTATTACCGGTCGCTCTTTTGACCCTCGAGTGCGAGAGCGCTTGCATTTAGGTCCGCAAGTGCAGTTTTTAACCTTAGACTTGGCAGATACACAAAAGTTGCAACAGGCGATCGCCTCTGTTAACGTCGTCGTTCGCTGTGCGGGACCGTTCCATTACCGGGACGCCAATGTCTTAAGAATCTGCGTCGAAAAAAAAGTTAATTATGTAGATGTCAGCGACCACCGTTCCTTTACCAACAAGGTCTTGCAATATCGCGAACAAGCTGCTGCAGCAGGTGTAACGGCCATAGTGAATACAGGCGTTTTTCCCGGTATTTCTAACAGCATGGTACGTCACGATGTCGAACAATTTGATGTACCGGAAAAAATTCATCTGAGTTATTTAGTAGCTGGTTCGGGTGGAGCTGGTGTGACTGTGATGCGCACAACTTTTCTGGGTTTGCAAAATCCCTTTGCGGCCTGGATAGATGGAGAATGGCAAACAGTAAAGCCTTACAGCGAACGGGAAGATGTTGACTTTCCCCCTCCTTACAAGCGCTGTGGAGTTTACTGGTTCGACATGCCAGAAACTTTTACCCTACCCCAAAGCTTTCCAGCAGTCAAAACCGTGATTACGAAATTTGGCTCTGTTCCCGATTTTTACAACCACCTAACTTGGATAGCAGCTCATGTTTTTCCGAAATCGTGGATACAAAATCCAGCTGGTGTGGAATTTTTATCTCGTGTCAGTCATTTTATGACAGACATAAGCGATCGCTTTACTGGTATCGGAGTTGCTGTTCGCTCGGAAGTTACCGGACAAAAAAACGGTAAAGAAGCTGTTTACCGTTCCACCTTAGTACACGATAATACTGCTGCTGCTACTGGCTGCGGTACCGGCAGTATCGTGCAATTTTTACTAGAAGGAAAGCTGCAAAAACCGGGAGTTTGGCCGGTTGAACAAGCACTATCAACGGATTTGTTTACCCAAAGCATGCAAAGTCGAGGTATAACCATCAAGCAAGGTTGGGTAGAAAAACAAACTTAATGTATCCTTTGGTAGAAGGAATCGCTGTAGCTCAAAAAGTAGGATGCATCTTGGATGTGCAATTAGTACTATTAGCTACAGCAAACAAAAAGGTTCTATGGAAACAAGTCTTGTTACTTCAGCCAAAACAGCAATTCGCAGCTTGACCGTTTTATTTTTGATGCTGTTGTTGAGCATATTTACCTTCGTTTTTACGATTCAACCAAGTTTTGCTGCTTCATCCGCAGCAAGGCAATTAACACCAGAAGAAAAAATAGACCGCGCCTATAATTACAACGAAGCTGCTGGTATTCGAGAAGAAGAACGACAAGCAGCTTACGAACAAGGGATCGAGGACTCTGAAAATCCCCAAAAAGCCTACGAAAGAAATGTTAAGGCCTTCAAACAAGAAAATCCCCAACCCAATTTGCTAGAAAAAGCTGAAGAATTGGTGGAAAAAGTAACAGCTAAGTAGGGTTAAGAAATTCAGTTGCTCCTAACCCGAGGCAATATAAGAGAGAATTGACAAAAATGCCACTCCATGCTGTGAACTCGAATACCGCGATCGCCGAGAATTACTCAAATTCATCAATGGTCGCACAAGGATGAGCATCTTTACGCTCAGCGATATAACGCTCGTATAAATTCATCAAGGGAGTGGCACTTATTCCGTGCACAATCACAGAGACAACAACAGTAGTGTAAGTAATCCAAGAAATTTCCTCAGCAAATTTGCCTTGTAAACCGTGACCGAAGGCGTAGGCAAGGTAATATAAAGAGCCAACACCGCGAATTCCAAACCAACCCAGCAGCTGGCGGGTAACCGGATGCAAAAAACGACGTCCCAAAGAAGGAGAACGTTTACCAATTGTACTTAGCCAGGCTCCCACAGGTCTAATGATGGCAAACAAAAATACAATCACCAACAGCGAGCGATGAGCATAAGCAAGCATGGGTTTGTATAGCAAAATTGACCCTAACAGCAAAATTGTCCCTATCTCCAACAGCTTTTCTATTCGCTCGATAAATTCCAACTGCGCTGACGTTTTGTCTGAATTAGGGTAACTTCTTTGTACGACTAACCCTGCTACAAATACTGCTAGAAATCCGTAACCGTTGACAATTTCGGTAAGGGAATAAGTTAATAAAATTGTGCTCAGAGCTATAAAATCTTCCATCAATTCATCAGGACGACGATATTTGCGTACCTTTTTATCAATCCATACTATTGCTTTGGCCACGAGAATTCCCATTCCTATACCAGCAGCGATCGCCCAAATAACATCGATTCCCAACCAATAGCGAAACCAGTTACCCCAGTTATCATCTTTAATGGCATAAAGCCCAAAATAAACAAAGGGAAAAGCTAAAGCATCATTCAAACCGCCTTCAGAAGTTAAACCAAAACGCAATTCATCTTCATCATTTCTATCCGTTAGCTGAACTTCCGAAGCTAACACCGGGTCAGTAGGAGCAAGAATAGCTCCTAATAAAATTGCTTCTCCCCAAGACAGACCTAGAAATATTTTGCCAACAAGTGCTAAACCAAAAATGGAAATTGGCATTAAAAATGCTATTAGTCTTATAGTTATGTCCCAAGCATGCCATCGTAAAGGACGAACAATTTTTAAGCCGCAGCTAAATACAGAAACAATGACTACAAATTCTGTGATATGCTCTAATATTTCCGCATTAAATACTCCATTTTTACGCAATTGAATTAGCCCAAAACCATAGGGACCGAGGATAATACCAGCTACTAAATAAATAAGAGCAAAAGAAAGAGGTAAACGGGAAATCCAACCGGAAGCTAAAGTGACAAATAATAACAGGAGACCGACAATCAGCAGGTCAATAATATAAATATCTATCATCAGAATTTATTTTAAAAAAACCTTGCATTGCAAGTTTACTGGCGATCGCTTTTAGGTATATTCACCTTGCGATAGATTTATACTGATTGTTGAAGATTGCCGGGCGTATATGTGTTAAAATATACATATTACTAGCCTTGCCAGCAGCCGGCGTAGGCTGCATTGTTGCAGATATGCTTTTTATCTTAAAGAAATACCGCTAATTTGCTGAAAGACGCTAGTAGCATAAGAATCAGTCATACCCGATATGTAGTCTGTAATTTTGAGAATTTTGTGATAGATATCGTCATGGTCGTGAGGATGATATTCTTGAGGAAGCAAATGCAGTATCAATCTGCCTTTTTTACTGTCGTATAAAACTGCATTGAGAAATTCTGTAAATAATTTTCCTAAAACTTCATATCCGGCAATTTTGATACCAACGACATCGGGGTGTTGAAAAATAGAAGCGTGACTCACTTGGGTAATTTCTTGCAAAGATTCAGCATATATACTTTGAGTCAATAATCCTCGGTCGTATTTGCCATCAAGTAGACTTTGCTCGCAGTCTAAAAAAGTCTTAACAGCTTCTTCCACAAGATTATTGATAGCCCTAGCCCGCAAGCGTTTTATTTTTTCTGCCCGAGTTTCTATAGATTTTTCTAAATTAGCAATTTGGGCGATTTCATTGAGCAAATTTTTAGCTTCTTCAAAGGAAATATATCCCATGCGAAAGCCATCTTCTATATCCACAATTGAGTAGCAAATATCGTCAGCAGCTTCGACAAGAAATGCCAGTGGATGTCTAGCCCACCATGCTGTTTGATGATGGCGGCGAATTAGCCCTACCGTTTGTGCTACCTCAGCAAATAATTCTTTTTCTGCTTGAAAAAAACCATATTTTTCGACGCTGATACCGACATAACCGTTGAGTACGTGTTCTGGAATTAAAGATTCGCGAGGATATTTAGTAAAAGCAGCCAAAGTAGGACAAGTAAGTTGCATTCCTCCTTTTCGATGCGGCATTTCTAATTTTGTAATAATACGAAAGCCTTGGGCATTTCCTTCAAAGGCATTTAAATCCGCTTGTTGAATTTCGCTGAGGTTTTCCTTTCCTGTGGGTTTGTAGCTGCTGTACCACGATTGAAATCCCGTGCTGATGGCATCTTCTCCAGAATGACCAAAGGGAGGATTACCAATATCATGGGCCAGACAAGCTGCAGCAACAATATCGCCAAAATCTGAAGCGCTAAATCCGTACTGGTCGAGCTGATATTTTTGCACAATTTCGCTGCCGACCATTCTTCCTAGGGATCTACCCACGCAAGAAACCTCGAGACTGTGAATCAGACGCGTACGAATGTAATCGTTGGTGGGTAAAGAGAAAACTTGAGTTTTATCTTTGAGGCGGCGAAAAGGAGAAGAAAATACCAAGCGATCGTAGTCTCTGTGAAAGGGAGTACGACCAAATTGAAAGTCTTCTAATTTTTCCTTACCAAGTCTTTTCGGTGTTAACAGTGTTTTCCAATCCATGCTTGTTGGATTGTTTGCAATACTAGGAGTATGCATAGCTCCTTGATTTTAAGATTTAACAATTATTTTGCAAGAATTTCCCTGTTTTGGAAGCGATAGTTGCATTAACTGTTGTGCCTTTGTTGCCAATCAACATAGAAAAACAAAATTGCTAGCAAAATGTAGCCAACAGCCCAAGGTGTCCCAGTTCCCCAACCTAAATTGACGACAGTATCTGCAACAGTCCAACGGTAGCTGTGCATTAACCCCACCCAGGAAAGTAGAGCAGCGATTACGGACCAGTAAGCTGCTTGACGAAATTTGCGCTCGATAATGTAGACTGTGATGCCAGCTAAAATCATGGCAGAAAAAATAAACCCCTGCTCGAGAGCAAAAGCTCCGTCAATATAAGTATCGCTCGAGCGAAACTGCTGTATTAAAGCTGGCGTGAAAGGTTTTTCCGGTGTCCCCAAACCTGCTGCTCGCAGGGCATTTTTAGCAATAACAGCACCCCAACCAGCAATACCTGGCAATATACCAACAACGACAGCAGGTGCATGGTGGGATGGAGTTGCTGTAAAGCTTTGGGCTACGATCGCAATTCCAATCCACAACACGATCGCCATCCCAGCTTCTATGGGGACAAAGTAAGCCAACACAGCGACAGTTCCCGTCAGGCAAAGCAAGCCCACAATTATACCATTGAGGATAGAATAGCCGATTCTTGCTCCCAGTGCTTTCCAACCTGGGTGACCGATGTAAATAGTAGTCGGAAAACACGAGCCACAAACAGCAGCAGTTAAAGTACCGATACCGTTAATGGCAAGACAGCTAGTAGCGGGGTAGCTATCACCTGCAGCTTCTGCACTTTCTAAATTCTGGAGACTGCCAACCAGGTTAAACAATCCCATGGGCAGAATAATGCTGAAGTATTCCACCAAGATGGAACGACTGCTCCACAATTTTCCCAGCCACAATCCTGGTAGATAAAATCCGATTGGTTGGAGAGTGGCTGCAAACTTCCCACTATCCCAGCTGAGCAAACCCGTTCCCCAGGCCAAAGCGATTCCCAAAATTACGGCTAACAAGCCACCAGGTATGCTAAGTCGCACTTTTCCAAAATACGTTAGCAAAATTACGCCCAGAGGTACCAAACCTACTACAGGATTGGCAAAGGTTCGAAATAAAAAACCGATGGCAATAAAAGCGATCGCAATACCGCCCAAAGTGGAAAGCAGTGCTGCACGAGGAGCAAGGCGGCGTAACGGCTCGCCAATCCAAGCTCCGGCAAATTCTATCAAACCAGAGCCCAAGCAAGCCACCAGTCCTGCTTGCCAAGCTATTTCTGCAGCTTGTTGTGCGGATGCACCGCTGGCAGTTGCTGCCAATTTTACAGGTAGCATCACCAAGAAAATATAAGCAAAAAGGCTGACGGTATTAATACCGTAGGGTAAAGCCGTAATGTCGTCTCTTTGCTGTTGTTTTCCTTGCTCTTTTGCTAACTTGGCATAATAAAAGTTGCCCACAATCAAACTGAGAGCAACTCCTGGTAAAATGCGCCCGTAAATTAAGGAAGCAGGAAAACCAAGTACTCCTTGACACAAATTTACAATTAATAAAATTTGGATAAAGTTATCAAGTGCCAGACCAAAAAAACCATCTATGTCTCTGCGAACAAACCAACGAGGTGCTTTGGTTGTGGGGGTTTCCATGGTTTGATTTTCAATTTTGAGAATACCAACAATGGTATTACAAGTAATACTGACGTTGCTGCTGCCAAAAATAGCTTTGGGAACTTTTAATTATCCCACAATCGCTTGCTGCTTTGTCCTTTTAACCTTTGGTGAGTATCTTGCAGTAAATTGGGAATATCTAACTTTTGCGGACACCTAGGCAAGCAGTCGCCGCATTCGGTGCAGCGATTAGCTTTACTACCTGGAAACCAGTGACCGGCATTTTCAAACATATTGTATCGATATTTGGCGTAGTCAGTGAGATCGTAAGCCAAGGCCAAATTTCGCAATCGCAACACTTCGGGGATATTGATATTTTCCGGGCAAGGTAGGCATTTGTAACATTGGCTGCATTTTTGTGCGCCTAAAATCTGGTTTTGATGATTTTCTAATCTTTCTAAAACAGTTATTTCCTCAGGTGTTAGCTTTCCATCGCGATCTGCAAATTGTAATGGTTGTGTCAATTCCTCTGGAGTTGCTGGTCCGACACTGAGGGTAGTGATGCGGGGATCGCTAAGCAAAAATCGATAGTTCAACTCTAGAGGCGAAAAAGGATGGCACAAATCGCTCAAGGTTTGGGGTGGTGTGTACAGACGTCCGCCCTTATCAGCAGGAGAGATGATAAAAACCCCCATATCTTTTTTTGCTGCTAGTTCAATCGCTGGTAAATTGCGTTGGAAAAAATAGTAATAATGCAGATTGACAAATTCAAACAAATCTGTATTTATAGCTGCCAAAATTAAGTCCAAACAGCCGTGGGTAGAAAAGCCTACATGGCGTACGCGGCCATCAGCAACTGCTTCTGCAACTGCTTGCATGCAGCCGTTTTTGGCTTTGACCCAATCTAAATGTTCCCAAGTATTCAAGCCATGAATTCCCAAACAATCAAGATAATCTAGGTGCAATTTCTCTAGGGATTTGTTGATATACCGACGCATGGTGTCAGCGTCTGCTGTGGGTGGAATTTTGGTCGTTATGTGAAACTGCGAACGATTTACTGGCAACAATCCCAAGGCGATCGCCCGGCCAAGATACTCCTCACTTTTACCGTAACCCCTGGCAGTTTCTATGTGATTAATTCCTAGCGCTATAGCTTTTGCAATTGTTTTCCATACGTTCTCTGGTGAAGCTAGATAGCGCATTGTTCCCAAGGAAAACACTGATAAACGCAGTTCGGTTTTCCCAAAGCGTCGGTATCGCATCTTTTGAGATTCCAGATTTTAAGATCTTAGGCTTGAAACTAGATACTCGATTTTCAAATGTATTTCAGTGCAAACACTAGCCTCATCCAAAATCCCAAACCAAAAGTTACTTAGGATTCACTATTGCCAAAGCGTTTAATTAAGTCTTCTGGACGAAGGTTAGATATAAATTCGCGGAATGCTTGTTGTTCTGCTTCATCTGCATCCCTATCTACGGGAATTGAAGCATCAGCAATTACCTCTTCCATTACCCAAATCGGCGTATTTGTACGGAGAGCAACAGCGATCGCATCGCTGGGACGAGCGTCAATTTCTTTTTTCACATCTCCTTGTTTGAGAATCAAAACTGCGTAAAATGTATCCTTTTGCAAGGAATGAATAATAACGCGTTCTAGTGTCAAATTCCATGCCTCAAGAATATTCACAATTAGGTCATGGGTTAGCGGTCGAGGAGGTTTTTGATTCTCGAGTGCACCCATTATCGCTCTTGCTTGTTCTTGACCTATGTAAATAGGTAAAGCACGGCGATCGGAAGCATCTTTTAAAAGTACGATGGGGCTGCGGGTTATGGCATCTAATGCTATGCCAGCGACTTTCATTTCAATCATTGGCTAAGCCTCTACAATCCTTTGAGAACTAGAGGGAATATGTAAAAAATCATACCCTTGTTTCGACAAAATTGGGACAATAACAAATATCAGTCTCCATTGTCTATAATTGCTTCTATTAAACTCTGAAATGGTTGTAAACACCAGAGTAAGTTAAATCAATTTAGTTCCTCTATTATGTACTGATCCAAGTATGCCTTGTATTTTCTGGAAATGTGTAGAAATCTTTATACAAAATTGAGTCAGAAAATATACCTGAAAAATAACGATGGCAGGAAGAATTACCAGTTAAATTCAGTCAAAATTAGGCAACAAATCGAATTAAATTGACTAAAAAGCCGTGTTTACAGGAATAATTCAAGCATTAGGAACTATTAGACCCCTAAAAGGAGATTGTTGGCAAATTAACTGTACGAGTCGGACGTCTGATGCAATCTGGCATGACCTGGCCGAAGGTGATAGCGTCGCGGTGGATGGGGTTTGCTTAACGGTGGAAACTATTCTCAAGGACGGTTTTATCGCCACTGCTTCACCAGAGACCTTGCGCCGTACTACTTTGGGAATAGAAACTGCGGAACCAAGATATGTTAATTTAGAAACATCCCTACGAGTAGGTAGCAAAATCGGCGGCCATTTCGTCACCGGACATGTGGATGGGACAGGGCAGATGCTTGCAGTACAAAAGCAGGCAAGTTGTTGGCAAATGACTTTCACTGCTCCAGAAGCGATCGCTCGTTACATCGTTCCCAAAGGCAGTATCGCTATTAATGGCGTCAGTCTCACGGTAGCCGATTACCAGCCAGAAACTTGCCAATTTCAGGTAGCAGTTATTCCCCTGACTTATGCTGAGACTAATCTTCGCTATTTAGTTCCGGGTAGCAAGGTAAATTTAGAAGGGGATATCCTCGGTAAATACGTAGAAAAATTTCTTGCCTTGGACAAACAAGATCGAAGACTTTCTACAGTTCCCGACGAAAAAGAAATTACACCGCTTTTTCTTGCGGAACACGGGTATATGTAAACGGGGAACAGGAAATTTTTCCCCTGCTCCCCCATCGCTCTAACTACCTGGTTCCCGATCGATACTAGCTGTATGTAAACCGTGTACCAACTGGGAAAGAGCAGATTGCAATTGCACGCCTGGGTCAACAGCTACCCATCCTTGGGGTGTGAGTTGGCGCAGCTCGAAGTGTAGGTGCGGACCTGTGGAATTTCCCGTACTACCTACCCGTCCGATTACAGTTCCCTTTTCTACCCACTGGCCGGGTTGAACAAAAATTTCCGACATGTGGCCGTAGAGTGTTTGTTGGGCGTTGTTGTGGTTCAAGACCACTGCTAAGCCGTAACCACCCATCCAGCTAGCGGTTTCCACCTGACCGGAGTATGCTGCTAAAACAGGCGTTCCCATTGCAGCTGCTAGGTCCATCCCGATGTGGAAACGGCGATCGCCTGTAATCGGGTGAATTCGCCAACCAAACAAAGAGGTAATGGATGCAGGAACTGTCAAGGGAAAGGCTAACCCTGTGGCATTATAGGCAATGCTGCGACCATAAACACCAGCAAAGGCAATACGCGGCAATGTAGTTGCTAGGGGAATATTGTAGGCTACCGTACTGGGACGGGGTGCGGTGTTTTCAGTTGTTACCGGTGCTGGTAGGGTACCACCACTGGGGGCGATGGGAACAGAACTAACTGTCGTTGTTGGGGTAAAAGCGCTGGGACTGGGAAGAAAGCGATTTGGGTTATAGTCAGTTTTACTCAGGTGACGAGCAGCAGGAACAGCTGCTGTTGTTTGCGAGCGCCATTCACCGTTGGTAACGAGCTTGGAAACAACTCGTACAGCAGTTAATCGTGTATTGTTTATGCTATTTGTATTATTAGTCAAGCGCTGTACTGCCGGAACAGCTGTCAATCGAGTATTTTGACTTGCGCTCAACCAAGCAGGCGTACTTTTTTTCGCCTTCGCTACTAAAGGGGAGGTTACTGGTTTTCTGGTACAGCTGAGGCTTGGAATTCCTCGTGCTAAAACCGCTCGACAACCACTAGAGCGCTCTATTACCACTACGGTGCTAGGTGCTTCGTAATTAGCTGCAGCATTGGGATTGTAATCAGTAGGGTCTATGTAAGCATTATTGTAATCCTTGGTTTTGTCGGTGACCCAACTAGCTGTAGCTGCAGGTTTAGAAGAAACTTGACGAGCAGTAGTAGTAGCAGGAGCGGTCGGTTCTGCTGGCGGTTTTTCCTTTTTAACAACAGCTTGAGCAGGAAGAGTGGTTTCGATAGTTGGAAGCTTTACCGTTGTTGGAGGGGAAGAAACCTCAGTTTTTCTAAATTTTTGCTCAAACTTGACGCGGCGCTGGGAAAATTCTGACTGGGTAGAGCTTTGTGAAGCAACAGCAGCATGTTCTGCGGTTTCTTTTTTGAGTGTATTTCCGCCTGTTGGTTGGGAATTCTCGATTGTGGGGACAATATTGTCTATTGCTGATTCGGTTTGGGCCAGGACCAAACCGCTGCTGACAAGGCTGAAACTACCAACTAAACAAAGGCTTTGGGCTGGTAAAGTTTGCTGCCAGAAGTGGTGCAAACGGTGGGGAAAACAAGAATAACGCTGCTTCATTTGTTCTCTAAAGGTGTATTATAGTGAGCCTGATGAAGATGGTTTCAGTTTTTGAACAAGTAAGAAAATTAACTAGGTGTTTTGCTGTAGCCCAGACTGATTGTACCGGGTTGCAGACAAATTTCCGGTGAAGTTAATTCTAGAGATTCAGATGTTTGCAAACGAACACGAAGTTCCCCAGTAGATGTCACACCGACAATAGTGCCCGCTAAATCATTTATGTAAATGCGATCGCCTATATTAGCAAGCAACCGTAAATAGCGAGCTAGTAATATGTTGACTCCTTCTTGCAAAAGGCACTGTATACCACATTCTATTCCCAGTAAAACTTTAGCAGCAAGCATTTCCAGGCTGGAAATGGGTTTGGGATCTTTTGTCGCTTGCCACGTTTGCAAATTGATTCCGTTTTCGGGTACCGGATTGGCCCAGTTAATACCAACGCCGATAACCGCCCACACCACAACTTTTTGGTTGACCTTCGTTTCCGTTAAGATACCACCCAACTTGTGCCCATCTATGACCAAATCATTAGGCCATTTAATGCTTACATTAACACCACTTTCTCGCAATTGCTCAGCTATGCCCCAGGCACTTGCAAAAGTTAGCAGATAACTGTTACTTGCTGGAATGTTGGGAGCCACCAAAACTGAAAGATACAATCCTCCCTTAACGGAAAGCCATTTTCGTCCCCACTGTCCCCGTCCAGCAGTTTGCTCGGTAGCAATGACGGTACATCCTATTTGAGCTTTTTGCTGTTGCATTTGCCAAACAGTTTCGTTGGTGGAAGGGACTTTCTCCAGTAGATGAAGGCAAAATGGTAAATAAACCTTTTTTCGCCCTGCATTTAGGGCCGCTTCTAGCTGTTGCTGATTCCATCCCACAGGATTTACCCAAATTTGCTTGTTCAGGTTAGCATGAATTGATTGCTTGTGAAGTTGTTTGAAAATTGTGGTGAAAGATGCATACTTGGTACTGGCGCAATTGGCAAGGAATGACTTACCTTAGTTGTAGTCTGCTGGAAGCTTGGCCGCACGGCTTTTTTACCCAAGAATTTTGGCCTCGTTCTCCCCAAGAGTTAACTGCGGTACTGCATCCAAATGCTACAGGATATCGCTTGAAACAAGTGCATGGCAATACTGTACTGACACCATCAGAAATTTCCAACCACCTCTCAAAAACTGGACCCCAAGAAGAAGAGGATCCTGCTTTAGCAGCTGGCGACGGTTTAATCACCGAAAAACCTTTACAAGCTGTGTGGGTTGCTACGGCTGATTGTACACCCGTGTTGATTGGCGATCGCAAAACCGGTCGAGTGGCGGCGCTACACGCCGGATGGCGAGGTACAGCAGCGAAAATTGTGCCGCAAGCAATAGCTCGCCTGCAAGCACAAGGTAGCAACATCCAAGATTTGCGAATTGCTATGGGACCTGCAATCGCCGGAGAAGTTTACCAAGTTTCCCTGCAAGTAGCAGCCCAATTAGGGGCTTCCATTTTACCACATGAAGAGGAAACTGTCATTATTAAAGCATTGCAGGAGCTACCAACTTCTCCTTTACTTCCCGATCCTGACCCCGAACGCGTACGAATAGATGTTCGGCGAGTAAATCTCCTCCAGATGGAGAAAATGGGTATCAGTCTGGAACAAATAGCGATCGCTCCTTACTGTACATATCAAACTCCAGAGCATTTCTTTTCTTACCGTCGAGACAACCTCAAAAAAGTACAATGGTCGGGAATAGTTAGCATTAATCCCGGTAGCTAAGGAAGAAAATAACAGCGTCGATACTATCATGTCCCGTCCCTAAAAAGTGGGATTGGACTTTGAGATGACGCTAAAGTCAATACCGTATATTCAGGTAATCCAACTAAAGCTAACTTGACAAATCCTAACTTGAAGGTGAAACCTTCGCCTTTACCCTCAAAGTTATGTATACGCGAGTACCGCCCTTGAACGTGCTTTTGTGTCCTAATAACGTTCCTGTTCGCTCTCTGGACGCAAGCTAGTACCCAGGTGGCGATGATTTTTAATAATTGCGGGTCGAATTTAGCTATTTGTCTGAATTTTTTTGTTACTTACTACTTCCCGTACCCGATAAATTGGTCGGCCTTGAGATTCGTGGTAAGTGCGCATGAGTAACTCTGCTAGCAAACCAAAGCAAAACAGCTGTACTCCAGTTACCAGCAGAAGCACTGCTAAAATCAGCAACGGTCGGTTACCAATGTCTTCATGAAAGGCAAATTTCACCCAAGTTAAGTAAATTCCCAATACTCCTCCCGAAAGCATCGAAATTAAACCAAACAATCCAAAAACGTGCATGGGACGAGTAAGGAACTTTTTCATAAAGGTAATAGTTAGCAAATCCATCAATACCCGAAAAGTCCGCGATAAACCGTACTTGCTTTGACCAAAGCGACGAGCGTGATGGCGTACGGGTATTTCTGTAATTCTTGCACCTTCGATATAAGCCAAGGCTGGTAAAAAGCGATGCAGTTCCCCGTAGAGGTTCATATCTGCTAATAGTTCAGCGCGGTAAGCTTTCAGGGAACAACCATAGTCATGAATATAGACGCTAGTGATGCGTCGAATCAGCCAGTTAGCAATTTTGGAAGGAAGTAAGCGCGTCAGAGCTGCATCTTGGCGTCTTTGTCGCCAACCGGTCACCAAATCGTAGCCTTCTTCTAACTTTGCTAACAGCAGGGGTATATCTGCAGGATCGTTTTGTAAATCAGCATCCAAGGTAACAACTGCTTTACCGCAGGCGTAATAAAATCCAGCTGCCATTGCTGCAGTTTGACCGTAGTTGCGACGTAAAATCACGGCTTTCAAATCGTCGCGGATTTGTGCTTGTTCCTTAAGATATTGAGTTGAGCCATCTGTGGAACCATCATCTACACAGATAATTTCGTAACTGAGGCGATGATTTTTCAAAGTGGAAGCGATCGCCTCCAACAAATAGGGTAAACTTTCCACTTCATCACGTACGGGTACCACTACCGAGACATCGAAAACAGGTAAGGGTCTTGCTTCCCATTGTCCAGCTGTTCCCTTAGAAATTAATCCACTCCTCATATCTATTTGTGTCCTTTATGGCCAAGCCCTTCGTAACTCCTCACCACTCTACCAGCACCGCGTAGCTGTTGGTAATATGACTGACTCACCTCATCGCCTTGTTCCGAGAGAATATCAATTCCAATACCGTTACGTCCTTTATCTTTCCCAGAACTGTGGATGTAACGGCCATCTCCTAAATAAAGTCCGACATGAGTGGCTTTTTGAGAAGTACCGAAGAAAATCAAATCACCTGGTTCTAATTGTGAAATTGCTATCGGTTGGGTAAAAGCTTCCTGTTGGTAAGCGTCTCTGGGTAACCAAATACCTACGGAAGAAAATGCTGCTTGGATGAGACCAGAACAGTCGTAATTTGGCCCTACTGTACCACCCCAAAGGTAATAGTTGGGCTGCTGCATTGCTTTGTGGGTAAAAGCAATTACTTGTGGTAGCAATTTTTTTATTTCCGCGGCACAAAAGGATTTGGGCTGATAAACTACGGTAGCCGTTTGTAGTTGCTCTAAGTCTGAAAGCAATAGCCATCCAGGATAGTCATCTTCGCACAAACGTATTTCTACGGATATTTGCTGGTAGGAATTGTTAGTATTTTCCAATATACGTAGGTGCCGTCCGGCTGCGGCTTGTGTTGCTAAGCGTGTACATTGGGGAGAATCGTATATGTTTAGATTGGCAAGACACTCGTACTCACCGGAAATGAAATTTGCGATTTTGGATTTGAAAGGAACAGACATTCTGCAAGGATAGCAATGGTTTTCTTTAGTAAAGACGAACAACTGGAACACTTAGGTAGTGATATTTTAGAGGCTACTTGGGCAAAATTTCCGACTTTAGCCCGCAACCAAGTTGCCCTTACTTGGATTGTCTACGATCCACCCGTACTAGTAAATACTGGTGGTGCTTTAACTCCAGATGTTTTTTGGAATCATCCGGTCCGTGGTTTTACCTACAGAGGTGTAGAGCGAATTTACCCGGCAAGTATCGTAAAATTATTTTACTTGGTGGCGGTACAAGAGTGGTTGGAGTCAGGTATGCTTCAGACCTCCACCGAGTTGGAAAGAGCAATTCGCGATATGATCGTGGATTCGAGCAATGATGCTACCAGTTTGGTCATAGATGTGTTAACCGGTACAACCTCAGGACCAGAATTACCGCCGGGGCCTTTTGAAACGTGGAAATTGCAGCGCAATCTTGTCAATCGCTATTACCAATCTTTAGGATGGCCGGAAATGGAAACCATCAACGTTTGCCAAAAAACTTGGTGTGACGGTCCCTACGGACGCGAACGAGCATTTTACGGGCAATTGTTCGAAAACCGCAATATGGTGACAACTAACGCCACCGCTAGATTATTGCACAGTATTGTCGGCGGTGTGGCAGTTTCCGCCGGGCGATCGCAAGCAATGATGTCTTTACTCAAACGCAGTCTCAATCCCTAGGATTTACCCAAGGATGTTGAGGAAGACCAAATTACAGGTTTTTTGGGCGCTGGTCTTCCCCAAACGGCACAAATTTGGTCCAAGGCTGGTTGGACCAGTCAAGTTCGCCACGATGCTGCGTACATCGAAATCCCCAATTCTCGTCCCTACCTTTTGGTAGTCTTTACCGAAGGCAAAGCCAACGCTAAAAACCGCGATATTCTGCCTTTTATTTCCCAACTTTTTGCTCAGGCGGTGACTAATTTGGGGTAGTAATTTCTTTGCCACGCAATTGCTAAGTCCGAACTAGAAATTGACTTAGTTTCATTTTTTTTAATTTGATTTTCAGCTAGTCCGCCCACAGCGGACTTTTTTGTATCTCAGATACTTCCCCTCAACCTGATATGATATCACATTAATTCGATAGATTTACTGTGATATTATGTCTAGTCTTTGGTTGCTCGTGTAAACAAATTCAAATGCGGATTGCTCGTGACATTACAAAACTAATCGGTCGAACACCTTTGGTACAACTCAACCGCATCCCCCAACAGGAGAACTGTGTAGCTCAAATTGTGGTGAAGTTGGAGGGAATGAATCCTTCGGCTTCGGTGAAAGACCGCATCGGTGTTAGCATGATTGAGGCCGCGGAACAAGCAGGACTGATTCAGCCAGGAAGAACTGTTTTGGTGGAACCAACGTCCGGAAATACGGGTATCGCTTTGGCGATGGTAGCAGCAGCTAGAGGCTACCGTTTGATCATTACCATGCCAGAAACAATGAGCTTGGAACGACAATTAATTCTACAAGCCTACGGCGCCGAACTAGAACTGACTCCAGGAGTAAAAGGTATGCAGGGAGCGATCGCTCGTGCAGAAGAGATTGTTGCTACCACGCCCAATGCCTTTATGCTTCAGCAATTTCGTAACCCAGCCAATCCCCAAATCCATCGCCATACTACCGGCGAAGAACTTTGGACAGATACCAATGGCAAGATAGATATTCTGGTTGCCGGAGTTGGTACTGGTGGTACGATTACTGGCGTAGCAGAAGCAATTAAGCCCCGCAAACCGGAATTTCAAGTTATAGCTGTCGAACCTGCTTTTAGTCCCGTACTTCAAGGTGGCAAACCAGGAGCACATAAAATTCAAGGTATTGGCGCTGGATTTATTCCCCCGGTACTGCGCTTGGAACTAATTGACGAAATTATTCAGGTCAGGGATGAAGATGCCATTCAATACGGACGGCGACTAGCCTCTGAAGAAGGAATTTTATCAGGAATTTCCACAGGAGCTGCGTTGTGGGCAGCTATTCAGGTCGCCAAGCGTCCAGAAAACGCCGGACGTTTAATTGTCATGGTACAACCCAGCTTTGGGGAACGCTACCTCAGTACACCTCTTTTTAAAGATTTTGGTTTGTTGGACCTAGAAGACGACAATTAATGGCACAATATATAATGCCATAAACTACAGTTTTCTGAGCGGATTCTAGTTGTATACAATTGAGACCTACAGAATGTCTATCCTTAAGCTTGAAAACGGCCAAATTCTCCATCGCCTCAGCGATATTCAACAAGAACTTGCTACCCTCGATATCCAAATAAATCACTATAACTTAGAAACGACACATACCTTCCCAGACTTGCTCGTCCGGGATGTTTTCAGTCAGCAAGACAAACAAAAAATTTTGCAATCTCATCGTCGAGATTTTGAACTTCTCCAACAGCAAGCTGGTTATTTCAGTTATGACCTGTGGGTGTTACATCCAGGTTCACCAAACCTTTATACGTTGATAGCAACCCACGGCCGCTACCACACTCATCAAGATGCAGAAGCAATGTGCGTGCTTGCAGGAGAAGGACTGTTTGGATTCGCAAGACCAAAGGGTGACCAACTACAACTTCAGGTACAAGCAGGCGATTATATCCACATCCCTGCAGGAGTCGAGCATTGGTTTAGCCTGAGTGCATCTTTGCATCTGAAAGCTTGGCGCTACTTTACCTCGGCTGATGGCTGGGTACCTCAATACACAAGTACCGGACTTGAGAAGTTTCTGAAAAAGAAATGTTAATGCAACTTTGTTCGCATTACCTGCATTGCAGCTAACTGTATAGCAGTTTTTCCTTGTCAATCAAACTTGCTCTGCGGAAATAAGAAGCAGACTGCAGTGCCATTTGCTGACAATGCTCGGCGCACTGACGACAAACAGCAGCACATTCGAGCATTTTGGCATCGTCATCGAACTCTTCGCAAATCATGGCGGTGCGATCGCACATTTGTGCACACAGCTCGCATATGCGCCCCATAAACTCAGAACCATCATCAATGGTATTGATGCACATCATACACATTTCTGCACAGTCGCGCATCATAGATACCATCGTGATATCGATATATTTTCCTCCCCGAGTTTTGCAGTAATTTAATGTTTCTATACAGATTTTGTAGCAATCGCTGCAAGCTTGTCTGCAAATTTCCAACGCAGTCAGTGTAGATTCCATCATCATCTCACTATACCCTTAGCTGTTGATAAATTTTGTAGTTTAGCCTCCTTTAATTAGCACATTAATCTGTCTATATTGCCAAGTCAACAACTGCTGCCCAAGCTAATTTTTTAAGGCCACAAAGGCGATGAATTTACTGCTAATTCATCCTATTTCCACCTCAATAACTGTTGTTAAAAGCTGTGATTTCCGAGAATTCTTGTTAATCTGGGCTACTCAATGTCTCCCTTTCTATGGGAGATTTATCAATCTCGCAGATTCTTGGCTAAGTATAAATATCTATCATCCCTCCCACACCCAACTATCTCTACTTTACTGCCCAGAGGATAATGTCAAGATTTCATGACACAGCCCCCAGAAGCCTGTTAAAGTTTTACCTTTCGTTACTATTTGTCAAAGATACAAAGTGATATTCCGTACCAAGGAAAAATCACCTTCCTCAGCGAAATTTTCAGACAGGCACGAATGCGATCCATGAATGTGATAATAAAGTGAAAATGCCATTTTTTGTTAAGACTATGAATTTCCAGATATGAAATATAGGGTAAATCGTAACATTCTCGTGAAAGTGAGTTTAAGTATTTTGTTAGTGGTGATTATTTTCTGGCCTTTTGTAGTAGTTAATGCTGGGGAAAGAGGAGTATTAATGAAGTTTGGACAAGTGCAAGAAACCATACTAGGAGAAGGATTGCACCTAGTGATTCCCATAGTTAATTCTGTCAAAAGATTAAGTGTTCGAGTCCAAAAGCAGGAAATTTCTGCTGAGGCTTCCTCTAAAGATTTACAAGAAGTTTATACAGATGTAGCTTTGAATTGGCATATCATACCGGAAGAAGCAAATGCTATTTTTCAACAAATTGGTGACGAGAAAGAAGTTGTTGATAAAATTATCAACCCAGCTGTGGAAGAAGTCCTCAAAGCAGTAATGGCCAAGTATACAGCGGAAGAAATTATTACCAAGCGAGGAGAAGTAAAAGCCGGGGTAGATGATTTATTAACAACGCGACTCAAAAATTATCATATTGGAGTTGACGATATTTCCTTGGTTCACGTACATTTTTCCGAACGATTCAGCGATGCGGTAGAAGTCAAACAAATTGCCGAACAAGAAGCAAAACGAGCAGAATATGTAGCAATAAAAGCAGCTAAAGAAGCCGAAGCTAAAGTTAATTTAGCAAAAGGAGAAGCAGAAGCCCAAGGATTGTTAGTCAGAACTTTGACTTCTGAAATTCTTCAAAAGCAGGCCATAGAAAAATGGAATGGAAAGTTACCAACGGTGATGGGAAATGAGGGTTTAAAATTGTTGGAGTTAAATAAATTTTTGAAAAATTGATTAAGAAATATATTGGCTGGCAAATATCGAGGACAGCTTAACTTGTTGTTGTGCGATCGCCTGAATTTACCAACCGACTTCAAGATAAATACTTCGACGATTACTAAAAAACTCTTCCCCAAGCAGGACGATCGCACGCAGATAAGAAAATTAACTGCAATCAGGTCTGTTCTAGCTCGCTAAAATAAAAAATGACGAATCTTTTGAAAAACAATGACTACTTCTTTTTTAGCTACATTATTTTTAATTTTGGCAATTGTTTTTTAATGATTGCAGTTGTTGGAAACGCCAAAGTCTTGTTGATTGAGATTAATCCTGGTTTGTTTGGAAGAATTTTGGCTTTGTTTCTTGGTATTTTTAGTCTGGCGACAGCTGGATTATTAGTAGTATTTCCTGGAGAAAGCCTGGATTTAATCAGGAATTATTTGGCTAATTTTCTGCAAAGATATACAAGTTTAATTAGCCAATCTTGAAAAGGTTGTTTGGAAAGGATCGGATAGATTTGAGCAGTGCAATTGATGATGTTTTTAAAAATAGGCACCTACAAGGCTATAAATGAGGGCGGTTAATACTAAAAACGTAACGATAACGTAATGAAAGTTTCGCGATCGCAAAAAAACAACTAGGGAAATCACCACTCGTAAAATAGGAGTAGCAATTAATAACAATAACCCCAATTGAATAATGCCACGCCGACTACCGGATAAAACTGCTTCAATCACACCTGCAGGAGAACACAATTGGGATGGTTCTCCACGAAACACGTGATATTGAACTGGTTCTGCACCGTGGCGAATTAAGTACAGTATACCTCCTAGCAAAACTACAGCACTAGCTGTCAAAACCCCGTACTTGAGAAGGTTGCTTAATAAAGACTCAAGTTGCTGTTCGGTTTCTATTTTGGCAGCGTCTTTAGTATTATCTGTCTTTACAAGTGAAGGAGAAACGTGTTGCTTTTGTAGTGTGGCAAGATCGCTGTTTGGTTGTTCCGACTGCAAAGGTAAAGTAGCACTTCCGGCGGTGTTGATGACATTTTATACACTTTACAAACCCCCAGCGACGCTGTTGTAGACCATCTTGAAAGCCATTCCCACCAATACAAGACTGAAGATTATTCTTAAGACTTGGGTTTTTGCCTTAGTTAAAACTCGAGCACCTAAAAAAGCACCTGGAAGTACTCCCAACATTACCGGCATAGATAGTCCCGGATCGATGTAACCTCGTGCTAAGTAGACTCCAGCGGATGCTGCGGCGGTAACACCAATCATAAAATTACTGGTGGTTGTGGAAACTTTAAAAGGTACGCGCATCACTTGATCCATCGCCAGCACTTTAAAAGCTCCCGAACCAATACCAAGTAATCCAGAAATAACTCCCGCTACCAACATGACCCCAAATCCCCTGAGTACGGAATGAACTTGGTAAAATACTAGACCGTCAGGGGTGGGATAACTGTCGTTGAGCTGCAGGTAAGTTGCTACGGAATCCGGGGATTCATCTTCAAGGTTTTCCGGTCTGGGTTGTTGTGAGAGGTAGGCTGAATAAAGCAAGACCACCGCCAGGACTATAGCCAGTGCTTTTACAGAAACATGAGTAGCTATTAATGCTCCGACAATGGCACCAGCAGTTGTGGCTACTTCTAAAAACATTCCCAATCGCAAATTAGTGAAACCCTTTTGGATATAGGTAGATGCTGCTCCCAGGGAAGTCGCAATTACAGAGACTAATGAAGCGCCAACGGCGTAGCGAATATCAACATCAAAAATCGAAGTTAATAAAGGAACAATAACAACTCCCCCTCCTAGCCCTGTCAGCGCGCCAATAAAGCCAGCAGTAAACGATCCGATCCAAACAAGTAAGGAAAATTCCAGAACGTTCAAATTTACTTCCTCTTTTTATCAATTTATATAATAAAAATCAGAAAATTTTCTTTTTGCAAAGACAAGAGGAACTTTATTGCAGTTAGAGCAGATAGAGGGGGTGAACGCTTCCGCAGCTAGCTAGCTACCATATTCTCAACTTAGCTGGGATGGATTTGTCCTGGATTCATTACTCGGGTGCAAACAAACCTGTTTGGTTGATCGAATCTGAGAAGACAAAATAGGCTACTCCCGCTCCTAATATCATCACAGAAATACTAAATAAAAGTACCCAGCGATCGCCTGGTTCATATGTATCTTCATCAATGTCATGGCGAACAGCAAAGTAGTGCTGAGTGGAAAGTAATACTGTCACCAAACCAATCAAGGAGAAAAGCAATCCCAATTTCCAACTCATACCAGTTCGGGGTAGAAGTGGTGGGTGAAAGTAGCGAAGGCGAAGAATAACAACACCGAAACCAATTAGGGCGATCGCCGTTCGCATCCATGCTAGATAGGTACGTTCGTTTGCTAAATGATCCCGAATGCGAGAGGGATTTTTAATCTTTGGTTTTACTTCCTCTGCTTGTGCTTCTAAATTCGTTTTTTTAAAGAGCAAGCGCATTTGTGTCACTCAACTACTACTTACTGTCACCCTGCAACCATTTCTTTGAGAGGAATTGCAAGGTTAAATTCAAGCTCGCGGTCATAAAGATGGTGTAGAGACGCAGTTGGTTACTCACGTCTCTACAAAGGTTGGGACAATGTTTAATCTTCAATCGGTGCGTTAGGCTTTTTGGCGGTAATGTCTGCTAAAGCCAAATCAGGAATTGACCAGTTAGTTTCACCTGCTTTGAATACTCGAGAAGGAGGAACGTTGAGTTCAATAGCGCCAGTGTCTGGGTTTGTTTTGGCTACTAACTGGGTTCCGGGTACAATTTTCAGTGCTAGGGGTTCTGTTAGTTCCTGTGGTTGGGAAACGCCAGGAATTAACCCAGCAACTTTGGTACCGCTAGGTAAGTAGATACCGTCACAGTTCCAATCATCATCTGTAATCTTACCATTTCCGAGAAAGTAGAGGTTAGTTTCTGAACTTGGAAATAGAGATTTTTTCGGTTCATGAGCGTAAACAGCTAGGGTTTGTCCGGTTTCGTTGCGACATCTGGCCCAATTGCTGGCAGTTTCGAGAATATATTTTTGCCATCGCAACTGACCTATTTTTTCTTGAATTTCTTCTGATGTGTAACCTGATTTTTCTGGCGTTTGTTGTGCCTTTAACAGCTGGTCTAGGGCTTGAGTTATTTCCGTATAATCGGGGCTTTTAGTTAATTTTATTTGATCTGCCCAGGAAGGTGGAGCGATCGCCAAGCTCACTACAAATGCCAAAATTACTAAAGCGATTTTGAAGATTTTCATAAACCATCTCCTGAAAGCAAAATTTTTTAGCAAGTAATGATGTTTTGTAGATAGGAACAACTTCAAAAGGCTTTCAGTAGCTGATAGGTGCCACTTTCTAGGAAAATATAAACTCCCAAGCCAATGAATACAAAAGGAATAACGGCGTGACCGTAACGAGTGAAGATTGTGGCGATAACACCATGACGGGTTAATTGGTAAGCAACGCAGCACCAAATGCCAATCATGATCAAGAAAACGCCGACAATTATTAATAAATCAGCGAGATTGCTGCTGGCAAACAACGGTACGTAAATACCGATATTGTCTCCCCCATTTGCAATGGTAATTGCTGCCACTTTATAGGTTTGGGGTGAAATAATACTGGTAAGAGTTGACAATATAGATGTCTTTGTTGTTGAGGAGTGAAATTCATCCGATACGGTCTGTATTTGGTTTTCATTTCTTTCTCGCGTGACTAGATTCTTGATACCTATAGCAATGGGAACCAAACCTAGCAACCCTATCCATGTTCTCGGTATGAATAAGCCGCCTAAAAAACCCGGTAAACTGGCAACAATTAAAGCTGTAAAGCCAAGATACTGACCAAAGATAATGTGAAGCCGACGAAAGCTAGAACTGACTTGTGCGAACCAGAGCATGAGGATGACAATGTCATCTATGTTAGTTGCTGCAAAGGATGCGATCCCCGCAATCACTGCTCTCACAAGTCTGTCCATTACATCATTGTTTCCAATTTAGTGTCAGTTTTCCTCTATCTCTGGCAAGGGTTTGGGTTTTTTGACTATACCCATCAAGCACAAACAGCTGGCGCACAAAGCTAGGGGAGTTAAAGCTTGACTTTCCAAAACAATCACAATACCTAAGCCAATCAAGACAAATGGAACTAGACTGTTGCCGTAGCGAGTTAAAAAGTCAGCGATCGCCGTTTGGTGGGTTAATTTGTAGCTAGTGTAGCACCAAACTCCTACCAGCAAAAAGAATACAGTCACAATTACCAACAGTTCTCCCCAGTCGCTGTTAGCAAATAGCGGTACGTAAATACCGACGTTGTCACCACCGTTGGCGATCGTGATTGCTGCCACACTATATGTTTGAGGAGAAAAAATACTGCTCAAAAAGTGAAAGTTAGACTGCTGTTGTTGTTCGTTGACTTCCTGTGAGGAATCGCTTTGTTGATTTAGCCAGCGACTTAAACCGATGGCGATGGGAACTAATCCTAGCAATCCTATCCAGTGTCTTGGTAAGACCAAACCTCCAAAAAAACCGGGTAAGCTAGCCAAGATCAATATACAAAAGCCGAGATACTGTCCAGCAATAACTCGCCAGTGATGAAATCCAGCTTGGAGCTGGGAAAACAGTAAGGTGAGAATTACTAGATCGTCAAGATTAGTGGCAATAAAAGCTGCGATTCCCACAGGAATTGCAGTAACTAAATCGTTCATGTTTGTGGAACTGTGAATGTGTTGACCCAGCGATCGCTCGTTCGCTACCAAAGCTTAATTTTTACTTTACGGGACTTGACTTGTATCGACAAATATTCTTTTTTGTTAGATAGATAAATTAAAGTAATTAAAGCCACATCTTCTACTCCCACCTCAGGAAATCATCACTTCGGCAAACTCTAGAAAACCCCACATAATTGGTGGGGTTTAGACCGAGCAATTTTATTAATCCATGAACGATTTTAATGTAATAAAAACAACTTAATTTTTAAAATTCTCCTAACAAATACTGACAAAAACGAAAAGTGCAAAGCGTGAAATTCAACTAACTGTTAGTCTTAGTTTTCAGGATGTATGAAATGGCAGGAATGACGCTTGACCAGTTGCGAATTTTTCTAGCTGTAGCAGAACATCTGCATTTTACCCGTGCAGCAGAAGAACTTTATATTACACAGCCAGCGGTAAGTGCGGCAATTCAAAGTCTAGAGCAGGAGTATGCAGTCAAACTGTTCCATCGAATCGGTCGCCAAATCCAAATCACAGAAGCAGGGAAATTGCTGCAGGTAGAAGCACGGAAAATCCTCGAGCAGGTTGCTTTGACAGAACGAGGATTAAGGGAATTGAACGATTTGCAACGAGGAGAACTAAATTTAGGAGCGAGTTTGACAATTGGTAACTATTGGTTACCCCAAAAGATCAGTCAATTTCAGCACCAATATCCAAAAATTTCTATCAACTGTACCCTCGCCAATGCAGAAACCATATGTGCGGGTACAGCATCGGGACAGTTTGATTTGGGTTTGGTAGAAGGAGAGGTGCAACCATCGCTGAAGGTTTTGTTAGAGGAAGAAATTGTCGCAACCGATCGCCTGCTGATAGTAGTGGGAAAACGTCATCCATGGTACGAGCGCAAACAAGTAAGTTTAAAAGAGCTGACTTTTACCGATTGGGTGATGAGAGAATCTGGATCTGGTACTCAGCAAAGATTTGAGCAAGCTCTGCAAAATTGGGGTATAGATCCGCTGCAATTGAATGTCATTTCCGTGCTCAACAGCGGTGAAATGGTCAAAGCAGTGGTAGAAAGCGGTGTTGCAGCTGCGGCCATTTCTGAATTAATGGTGGCAAAAGAATTACAACTAGATACCTTACGCGCAGTCGCAGTGTTTGATGAAACAAACGGCGATCGCACTTTTTTAGAAATAGTCCGACCTTTTTTAAAGCTCAAACATCGACAGCGTTTTCAAAGCAAACTCTCCGTTGCTTTTGAAAAAATGCTCCTCCCTCAACAAGCTCTCAAGAACAATTAAACCCTCTCCCTCTTTTGCGCTGGAGCCCTCTTTCTTTTCTTGTCATAAATAAAACAACACTTACCCTATCAAAAATTAGTACTTATTCTATAGATTTCTGGACGATTTTTCGTGTAAACTACGAAAAGTATATAGAGATTTAGATATTTGCAATGGAAGAAACGCAGCAAACTAGCTCTGAGTTAAAAATGCTGACAGCTACTACCCCTGTACCAAAAATCAAACAAGTCCTAATTAACCTCAACATAGGGGTAACGATCAAAAAACTCAGAGGTGGTTTTTTTCTGGTTGTAGGATATTTACTTTCACCTTTGTCTTGGTGGAATGACTTATTTTTCAATCTTCCGGTAGCCTATGGATTCGGATATCTTTGTAGTCTCATTTCTCCAAATTTATTTGCACCGTGTGCGATCGCTGGGTATTGGCTTTCCAATCTGGCTGGAATTTTGCTGATGCAAGTAGGAATTCTAGATGTTTTGCCAAATCAAGCTAAAGAACGCAACCTCAAAAAAGAACTACTGATGGGTCTGGCTTCTGCAACAGTCTACACCCTTGTAATTCTGGCATTACTACAGTTAAAGATTCTTGATACTCCTGTAGTTTCTTTCCCCGATAGTTAATCAAGATTGGTTTGCGAATTGAGGCGGTAAATCACAGAAAAACACAGACACCAAGGGACTTATTGCAAGGTACCGCAAAAAGCGAAGTAAACAAGATTTTATCGGTCTCGGATTGGTAGTTGGTTGGTGAAGAAATATCTACTTTCAGGGAAAACCATCCTTTAGTGCTACCAAATCCGGTCTCTTGTTGCTGCAAATCCTATTTTCACTTTCCTTAGTATGGACTACCTATTACTTGTTTTTCTTAGCTTTGGGATTGGAATCATCGTTGGCTTGACAGGAATCGGTGGAGCGTCTTTAATTACCCCAATGCTGATCTTTGTTTTCCAAGTTCCGCCTGCGATCGCCATCAGTTCCGATGTTGTAGCTGCAACTTTGATGAAAGTTATCGGTGGATACAAACACTGGAAACAGAATACCCTTGACTTGGAAATAGTCAAATGGCTGGCCTTGGGAAGTGTTCCCGGATCGCTAATGGGAGTAGGAATTTTATATCTGCTCGAGCATGAAAAAACTTTCGATCTTGATGATATCCTGCTGCGCTTGATTGGCTTGATGCTGCTGCTGGTAGCTTTTGTTGGAATTACCCAACTTTTACTCAAGGGTTTTTGTCCCGAGTTGCAATTGCCAGAATTACCTAAATTTAATTTAGAAACTCCTTGGGGTCGTTTTCAAACTGCAAGCGTGGGAGCTGTTTTGGGATTGATGGTAGGAATGACCAGTGTCTCATCTGGCTCTATGTTTGCAATGGTACTGATCGCTTTTTTCTGTCTTGACTCTCACAAACTGGTAGGTACAGATTTAGCTCAAGCAGCAATTCTGTTGATATTCACTTCCTTGGGACATATTCTCCTTGGAACGGTAAACTGGAGTTTGGTACTACCAATTTGGCTGGGTACGGTACCGGGTGTCATAGTTGGTGCAAAACTTTGTCAACTTACCCCGCAACGAGCACTTCGGCTGATTATTTACACTGTCCTAGTAGGAGTAAGTTGGAAATTAGTCTATCAGCTATGAGCTATATTCTGACAAATAAAGCTGAGGTAGTTTCACCAACTACGGCGATCGCCAATTGTTGCTGTTTTCCAAAAGTTTACTTTACGCTTTCCAATCTTTGAATAGCATCACAACTCTTCGTGATTGTTTCATCAATAAAAAAATAAATAATTCAGACTTTTGAGCGACCGAAAATTAAAAAGTTAATCTCATTCTTACTCCTAAGACATGCTGTATCTTCAACTAAGTTTTTGAGCTCGTTGTTGAAGAACTAAGTTAAATGAGCGGGAAATCTTACCCTTATTCAGAGAGAAAATATGTAGCTCTTTAACTTTGACGAGTTATCTAGATAATACCTGCAAAGTTAGTTGAATCTAGGATAGTTTGAGATGTTATTTTCCCATCGGAGCAACTCGATGCATGCAAACAGCGAGTAATTTTAAACTACTAAATATCGCTCGTATTACAGTAGTTTTATGAAAATCAATCAAACCTTCATTATTTCATTCTTTTTGCTTTCAATAAGTCGCTATCTTGACATTATTTTTATCAAAACCAAATTATTTTATACTAAAAATCTACCAATTAACTGTAGTATATTAAAAAGTTAGTGGAGTAAATTTGCTGCCATGGGATTGTCTTCTAGAGTTGAGCGCCCTACTAGCACTGATGGAATTAGCCGATAACTATGAAAAGGGGAAGGTACTGAAAATTGGAGATGTAGCTGCTCGTCACTCGCTTCCAGAACGTTACTTAGAACAAATTCTCTCTAGTTTGCGACGTGTAGGAATTGTACAAAGCGTGCGGGGAGCAAAGGGGGGATACGTATTAGTTCGCGAACCTTGGCAAATTACCTTGCAAGAGGTACTAATTGCCATCGAAGGTGAGAACAAGCGTAAAGAGGGAGAGCATTACGAATCTCCTACACCAGAACAGAACGTTATTTATGAAATTTGGCAGCAAGCTAGTCAAGCAACTTTGGCTGTTTTCAACCGCTACACCGTTCAAGATTTGTGCCAAAAACGAGATATTTACCGACAAGTGAGTACGATGTACTACATTTAGTAGCCAGGTAGGTAAAGAAGAAATTTCAAGCTGTAGATAATGGATACTTGTTGATGATTAAACTACTGTTAATAAGTAGAGGAATATTTGTCATCCGTTAAATCAAGGATATGAATTTTAAGTTTTGATGATTTGAGCTTTAGCAATACCATAAAACTAACGATGTAAAAATTAAATTTTTGAGTTTTAATATTAAATATTGGTAAAATGAAAGGAAAAATCATAAGATTGATTATTTATTAAGGCAACAGGCAATATTCTCTGAGGAGTGAACGTGAATACAATTGTTGGTCGTCAAAAAGTTTTTCGGTTGCTGAGTTTGACTGCTTTAGCAGTTTTGGGTGCAAGTTTACCTGCTGTTGCGCAAACTGCAGATACTGGAAATACTCAGGAATTAACTCAACTTTCTCCAGCTGCGACAACACCCAATTCTGGGGGGGAATTCAATTCTGCTTCAGCTCCAGAACAATTTCCAGCGATCGCTTCCGTTGCTAATTCGGAAACTGCATCTACTTTTGAACCTTCAACATCGACTACCCAGACAGCTGCTTCTCAGAAAGTAGCTCAAGCAGATATCGGTATAGCTCGCCCCACCCGTGGAGGCTCAAGCTATATTGGTGTGGGAGCAAATATTGGTTTGAGCGGTGGCGACTCAGCTCTGGGCGACGGCAATTTTATGATTCTTAGTAAAATTGGGTTTACAAGAGCCTTATCCGTGCGCCCGTCAGTAATACTGGGAGATAATACCACCATTTTAATTCCCGTCAGCTACGATTTTTCCTTTCAACAGTTAGGCGATCTGAGCGAACCTTTACCTGTTGCTCCATATATTGGCGCGGGTGCTGCGATTAAAACTGGCGATGATTCTCAAGCTGCTTTTCTGATTTCTGGTGGTATAGATATACCCTTGAATTCTCAATTCACAGCAACTGCGGCCGTGAATGCAGCATTTTTCGATCGCACAGATGTAGGTCTATCGATAGGGGTTGGTTACAATTTTAGAGGAATAGGCCTGTAAGCAGTTAATCTATAAGAAATTTAGCGACCCGATTTCTACCAAATCAGAAATCGGGTTGATTTTTAGCCATCACTCCCTTTATTTCGGGCTCACCTGACCGATAGTTTTAATTTTACCATCATCACCAACTGTCCAAATATCATAAACACCGACCACATCACCGTTTTGGTCAATATCAACGTTACCGCTGGCGCCCTGGTAGTTAATTTTTTTACCTTCTTTCAGGAGTTTTAAACCTTCACAAACATCGCTCACCTCTATACCAGGGGGGTTTGCAACTTCACGAAGTTTGCTGGCAATACCAACGCCTGTATTTTGTTTTGCCGCTTGTGCTGCTAGCACCAACAAAGCAGCAGCGTCCCAACCGTGAGGAGTGTACGGTGCTGGAGGAGTTCCTTTTTTCGATTGCCAAAGTTGGCTAAAGGCTTTTAGTCCTTTACCGTTGGAACCAGGTACTGTTCCTATGGCTCCGGCCACAATGTACTTACCGTCAGAGCCTTTACCAACTCTGTCCGGAAATGTATCCGACTTGACACCATCGGTGAGCATAATCTGCACTCCTTTAGTTAGCCCTTGCTGGTAGGCAGATTTGAGAAACAAGCTACCGGTTTCTTCGTAAAATACCCCTAATACGGCATCTGGCTTACCTGCAAAAGTGGCTTGGGCTTCAGTTTCGAAGGTTGGAGCTTTGGGATCGTAGCGAACGGGTTTGTTTTTATTAACTACAGTTCCTCCCAATTTTTCAAAGGCTTGCACAAAAGCTTTTTCAAATCCCACCCCGTAATCGTTGTTAATGACAACTGTTGCAACTCTTTTGAAACCTTTTTGGCTGGCTAGTTGGGCTAAAGCTTGTGCTTGATAGGTATCTGGAGGAGCAGTACGCGCCCAAAAGTTAAGATTGTCTTTTTTAAAGTCTCCTTTAGCGGCTTTTTCTGTGAAGACAGGACTGGTACTTCCAGGAGAAATCAACATTACTTTGTTCCGTACGGCGATGGAAACAGCTGCGCTGGAGACACTGCTAGCAAAGGAACCAACTACACCTGCAACTTTATCTAATGTTGCCAGTTTTTGCATACCCGCAGCCCCAGCTCTGGGGTCGGTTTGGTCATCCACTTGTACTAGGGTTACCGGTTGTCCGTTGACGCCACCGCAAGCATTAACGGTATTGACAAGTAAGGGAATAGATTCCACCATTTGTTGTCCGATCGCAGCCAAATCACCGGTTGTTGGTAACAGGGAACCAATTTTTAATCCTTGACCGCTACCGACACAAGCATAAAGTAAAAGACTTGATAGTAAGGTAGTTGCAGCTAAGGTAAAAGCACCAATATTCTTTTTCATATTTAGATATCCTTAATTTATGCTTGCTTTGTTCACAAACTTTAAAGTCGGATCTAGACTTGAGTCAGTTGGTGAGAAAACCAAATTATGCGGCCAAAAGTCAAATCTCTTGATTTTGAGATTTACAGTAGCTTTGTGCGTCTATAATTGTTTACACCAACTTAACTTGAGGAAGCATCTAAATAATCTAAATAATAACATCCTCCTCTAGAAGGAAAAGCGAGCATCTATTCGCGAAAAAAAATAGAGACGTAACTCGGACACGTCTCTATATCTCAACGGAGAGAGAGGGATTCGAACCCTCGGTACGGCCTTTCGAACCGTACAACAGATTAGCAATCTGCCGCTTTCGTCCACTCAGCCATCTCTCCAAGGTGCATGAGTTAAAATCATAGCAAATGATTAAACGCAATTCAACTGCGATAGCGTAGCTAGCTCGGACACCTAGCAAGCAGTTTGAAAAAGAGGCGGTTTTGCCTCGATCGCTTCTTGGACTGGGAAAAGAGCCTACAGCACTTGCGATCGCAACCAAGCTAAAGGTAAGCTGCTTAGTTTTTGCCACTGAGGTACGTAGGCGCGTCGGTTGAAAACATCGTAGTCGTTACGTTCAATTTTATCCAAAATTTTACTGTAGTGCATCAGCGCCGCCCACACAGGCAAGCGGGCGTCAGGAGATAGATAACTAATGCCTTTTTCTGCTCGAGTGTAAAATTCCCGGGTGCGCGCGATTTGAAAGCGCATTAAACTACGCCAGCGATCGTCGATCACGCCATTGAGCAAGTCTTGCTCGGTGTAGTTAAATCGTGCTAAATCCTCTTGAGGAATATAAATCCGTCCTCGTCGAGCGTCCTCACCCACATCGCGAAGAATATTAGTCAGTTGGCTGGCTATTCCTAGGGCGATCGCTTCTTCGGTAGGGATATAAGGTGGCTTGTGGCAATTCCAGGGAGCGGTGTTTTGCTGGGTATCCACTCCCATAATTGCCGTTGACATCAGTCCCACCGTACCGGCAACACGATAGCAGTAGAGATATAATTGCTCGAAATTTTCGTAGCGACTGCAGTACAAATCCATGCGCTGTCCGGCGATCATATCCCGGAAAGGTTGAATGTCCATTGGAAAGCGCTGCAGCGTGTCTACTAAAGCGACATCAAAACTATCTACCGGGTATCCGGCAAAAATAGATTCTAGCTGCTGCTCCCATTTATCTAAGGTTTCTGGTGTAGTAATAGCAGCTGTTGGGCCATCCACTAGTTCATCCGTACGACGACACCAAGCATAAATGGCCCAGATAGCAGGACGCTTTGTCTTTGTCATCAGCAAAGTACCCAGATAAAAAGTCTTGGCGTACTTTGCCGTGATTTTACGACAAAGTTGATAGGACTCTTCCACAGAGACCGGCAGTTTCATGCGCGGAGGGGAATCAGGCAGTTGCAGCATTCGTTGCAGGCTGAGGGGTTTGCGTTTGCTCTTGTGATAAATTTGCCACTGGGTGTGCTTCAGTGCAGACGCCAGCATGGCAGCTTCTTGTCAAAATAGCCTGTGCAGTTAGCTTACCGGAAAGTACCGCACCTTCCATACTACCGAGATAAGGTTGCATCGTGTAACTACCACTGAGATAGAAGTTGCTAATCGGCGTTATTTGCGAAGGACGGTACTTTTGGCGACCGGGTGTTGCTTTGTAAACTGAACGTGGCGTTTTCACTACGTGATATTTCAATAATTTGGCGGGATTGTCTTGCTGAAAGTGGCTGGGGAAGAGTTTTTGCAACTCGGCAAGGGTCGCCTGCAAAATTTCCTCCTCAGGTTTGGCAATCCAATCTTTGGCCGGAGCTAGTACCAATTCCAGCATCGAGCGATCGGGATTGGCATAGCCGCGGCATGTATTGCTCATATCAGCATATACGCTGAGCAGAGGCGAACGCGAAAATAACAACTGGTCTATGTCTGTAAGCTTGCGATCGAACCACAACTGCAAGTTTATCACGGGTACGCCTTCTAACCCCTCTAGCTTTTGGAAAAACCCATCTTGTTTCCAAGGCTCTGGTAGCATAATTTTAAGCACATCGACGGGCATAGCCGAAACATAAACATCAGCAGTTAAAACTTCATCTGCAGCGCCATTTAACCCCCGAATCACAAATCCTTTTACCGTTTTGTCTTCGTTGAGCAAAATTTCTTTTAAAGGCGCATTTAATCGTATTTCTCCGCCACGCGCGGTGATGTAATCAGCCAAAGGCTGACACAGTCGCTCTGTGGGGGAACCATCTAGAAAAGCCATTTTGGAGCCATCTTTTTTTTGGAGAAAATGCCTTAAGGCTGTTAGCAACACCAAGGCAGAAATTTCGTCAGGGTTAATGAAATTAAGTGATTTAGAGGCGGCGATAAAAATATCTTGTTGTATGTCCTCGCTGACACCCTGTTGTTTTAGCCATTGTGAAAAAGTGTATCGATCTGTTGACTCAACATATTCTTGTCCCCGCAGCATTGCTGGAACCAATCCCTTTGCTAGCTGGATTTTTTCTCCCCAACTAAGCATGTCATTGTTCCGCAGTATTGCCACAATACCATTCCACGGTGCCGGCAAGTTCGGAAAATCAAATCTACTGTAAGTACCTGGTTTTTCAGGTTGATTGAAGATCATGGTGTGTTTTTTCCACTGCAGGCGGTCTTCAATTCCCAACTCCTTGAGCAGCTGCAGCATATTGGGATAAGCCCCAAAAAAGACGTGCAGCCCTGTTTCGTACCAGTCTCCGTCTGCATCTTGCCAAGCTGCTACTAAACCTCCCAAGACATCCCGGCTTTCCAAGACGATGGGCGTGTGACCTGCATCTGTGAGATATTTGGCACAGGAAAGTCCTGCTAGACCTGCTCCCGCGATCGCTACTCGCATTTAACCTACTGCTCTGTTCAATATTTCTTAACGGTTTTGTCGTACTCATTATACTTTGCAAACCGTTACATTTGCAGTTGGTCGAGAGCGATTGTTAAGGAATGCTTTCACGTACCCCGTCCCCGGGCAAGTACCGGCTCTTCCAAAATATTAATTTCGACTTTCAGCCAAAATACGGTTTAGCGATTACTCCCACGCTACTTGGACTCAAGCTCCTAGGCGTCACAAAAATTCGCCCTTAGCAGTCATGATTGCTTTTCCTCCCACACGCACTTCTATAGCAGCTGTATCTTTTTTTTCTGCCTCTAGCAACAACAAAGAAGGTCTTTTAATTTCATATCCCTGTTCGACTCGTATACTAATTTTCTGGCTGCCAAAATAGGAATATTCAACTAAATATCCTGCCAAACATCCATTAGCACTACCAGTTGCTGGGTCTTCCGGAATGCCAAAAAAAATCACAAAAAACACGCACGTTAAGATGGTTGTGGGGATGATAAGTTTCCGGACAAAAAGTCAGGATGCTTTTAGCATCTGTGGTAGCAACAAGCTGAAAATACTTCTCTTGATTAATTTTGATTTTCTGCAAAGACTTGAGGGTTTTCATAGGAACAATAATAAACGGCACCCCCGTGGAAACTTCTTGAATGGGAAAACGATAATCTATCTCTTCTGGTTCGACTCTAAGAATTTCTGCTATAGTCTCTGCTGCCAATATCTGACGAAAAGTAGGCGCTTTTTGTTGCATCCACAAACATTCCACACCATTGCCCGCATACTCAAAATTAACGGGTATTTGTCCAATTTTTAAATTCAATAATATTTGATTCACAGGATTTTTAATCAACTCTTTTTGCAGAACATAAGCTGTTCCTAAAGTAGGATGACCGGCGAAGGGAAGTTCTTGTTCGGGAGTAAAAATTCTCACGTTATATCCGCCTAAAATTTGTGATGGCGAGGTCAAAAATGTGGTCTCTGAATAGTTCATTTCTTTAGCTATCAGTTGCATCTGTTCTGATGTGATGTCTGCCGCATTAGTGAATACAGCTAACTGATTGCCTGTATATTTCGTTTCCGTAAATACATCAACAATATAAAAATGCAAGCTACTCATTTCGGAAATGATTTTGTTATAACCTTTGGAAATATTTGCACAAAATCTCTACAGAATTAATTTTTTTAGAAAAATTTAAATTAGGCAGAGATATTAATTTTTGTAAAGCTCAAACCAAACAGAAAATAGTCTTTTCATTGCCAGACGTGCAGATATTCGAAACTGTGATATGCTGTTCTCCAAATTTTACTTTTCGTTACATAATTTGTTTTTTACCAGGTGGTGTGGGAATTTTACAGTATAATTCTTCAAGTTTTAGTGGTAGGGACACTGAAAACAATTGCTTTGGCGGTCAAATCTAGATTTGGCTTGAAAAGTAGCGCCGAAAATTTTCCCAAGCTTGCTTCAAGGCGATCGCCTCTTTTGGCCTGAATAACGTTGACATTGGCTCTACCTATATTGATATAAATTTGCGTAAATTTAGATATTTAACAGCAAAAACATTGGGAGTGCGTAATGACAAAAGCACAAGCAATTGAAAAATTTGGACATCACCTGATCGTTGGTATTTCTGGTACTACTTTAAATGATGACGATAAGCGTATATTGAGCGAATTAAAGCCTGTAGGAATTATTTTATATGCGAAAAATTTTCGTTATGGAAGCCATTATGAAGATTGGCTGTTAATTTATCAAAATCTCATCGATGAAATTCGTCAGTACGCTGAACGAGACTCGATGTTTATTACAATCGACCATGAAGGAGGTAACGTTCATCGTCCCTATCTCCCCATAACTCGCTTTCCCCATGCTTTTTTACTGGGAGGACAATCACGTCAAGTAGCAAGAGCTGCAGCACTGGAACTAAAATCCTTAGGAGTAAACGTATCTTGGGGTCCTGTAGCAGACATTTTTTCCAATCCCAACAACCCAATTATCGGACCTCGCGCCTTTGGTACTACTCCCGAAACTGCAGCAGCAGGAGCGCGGGAGTACTATTTGGGGCTGAGAGAATCAGGAATTATTGGTTGTGCGAAGCATTTTCCCGGTCACGGAGACACGAATACAGATTCTCACCTGGAGTTACCAACCCTGAATTTAACCATCGAACAATTGCGCGCTCGAGAATTAATTCCGTTCCAAGTTCTCATCGACAAGCAAATACCGATGGTTATGACTGCCCATATTTTATTTCCGAATATAGATCCAGAGGTACCAGCAACACTTTCGCGACCAATTCTCAACAAGCTCTTAAGAGAGGAACTGGGATTTAAAGGCGTAGTAGTGTCTGATGATTTAGACATGAAAGCTGTCTCGGAGATGTACACTCGCAGTGGAACGGTGGCGCAGACATTTAACGCTGGTTGCGACTTATTAATTATTTCCCGCAATTTACCTTCATCATCTTTGGAACGCACCTTTGCGATCGCTCAAGATTTTGTCGATTCTTTAAGTAACGGTAGTCTTTTAGAATCGGTGGTGGAAGCAGCGAGAATGCGAATAGATAGCTTGTTGGCAAAAACTCCCCAGTATTTGATATCTTCCCTTGACAAAGAAACACTACTGCGACACGCAGAACTGGCGATCGCCTATTCTTTTCAAAAACCGGTGATGACAGAAATTTTAGCCGGACAGAGTTTTTAGGTACGGCAATTTGACAACAGCATCTCGATGGCGAAAAGCGATCGCGCTTATCCAGCGATCGTTTATTTTTTAAACAGCTTGTGTTTAATTTTCTCCCGGAAAGCAAGCAGCAAATTGATAGAGTTATTTTGTATTAGTTTTGGGAATAGGAGTAATGACGCAACATTTGTTAGCCAGTACTTTACTGCTAGCTGTGATGGGGGTAATTTCTTTTTCCTCAAGCGTTGGCGCTACTTTTGTAGAGGGTGATTTACATGTCACCGTTGAGGGACTTAAGAATCGAAAGGGACTAGTTTGTCTGAGTCTTTTTTCTCACCAGCAAGGATTTCCAGAACAGGGCGATCGCGCTTTGAAAACCCAGTGCGTGAAGGCAACAAGCGCAACACCCGTAACGGTAACATTTAGAAATTTAGCAACAGGTAGCTATGCTGTAGCAGCGATCCACGACGCCAATCAAGATGGGAAGCTCAATCGCAACAGCTTTGGTATTCCGATCGAAGGTTTTGGCTTTTCTGAAAATCCAGTTATCCGCACCGGACCACCTTCCTTTCAAGATGCAGCAGTTTTTGTTGCAGGTCCGAACACTAATATTCAAATCAATCTCCTGTATCTTTTCGGTAATTAAATACCGTGACTTTTACCAATTACCCAATGACGTCGGAAAAACCGCGCTAGGGCGGATTTCTCTAGGGATAAATAAATTGGGCGTCCGTGGGGACAGGTGTGGGGATTGCGAGTGCGCTGCCAATCGTTGAGTAGTTGCTGCATTTGTGGCAAGCTTAAAGGTGTGCCGTTACGAATGGCGCTGCGACAAGCAACAGCTACTTGCGCTGTTTGTAAGTCTCCTCCCCAGCTTAGTTCTAAAATGGCGTCTGCACAATCGTCTCGCTGCTGCAGGAGTGCGGGTACGCTGCGGACTGCCCAAAGTTGTTCGCCAAAGGGTTCTACGTCTAAACCGATGCGTTGCAGTTGGGATACTTGTTCTTGTGACAATTGATACAATATTATTGGTGGTTCTACGGTCACCAGCTGCCAGCGATCGCATAATTGTTCGTACAAAACTCGTTCGTGGGCAATGTGTTGTTCCACCAGTCACAGTCCGCCGGGATGTTCTGCCACAATATAAGTGTTATTAACTTGACCTACTGCTTTTAGGTAGTGACGGGTCTGGTTTGGTTCGCCAGGGGTGGGTAGGGGATTGACATTGTAATTACCTTTTTGTTCTGCAGCTTTGATTAATTTACCGACCCGACTGGTGTGAACTGCTGGCGCGATGGTGGTAGGATTGAGGCGCAATGCTTTTTCAATCGCTTGACTGATTTGCTGTTGCCAGTATCCTAAGTTGTGGAGATAAATTTCTGTTTTGGCTGGGTTGCGGTTCCAGTTAACGTATTGTGGAGAAATCCACAAATGCAGGCAACATATAGGGTAGCGATCGCGCGGTAAGGTTTTGTGAAACGCGCTTAGAATTGTTTGCTCTATTTCCAAGGATTTTACCATGCGTCCGTTGACCGCGACTCGCAACCAATCGGGACGATGGCGAGAAGCACGATCGGGTAATCCGATCGCCAAGTAGAGCTTGGAACTGCTAAGGTTAGACGATCCTTCCTCGCCATTGGGGTCTGGTATTTCTAGTTGCAATTGTTGTAAGTCAGTAGCTCGCACTTGGTGAAGAATCTGAGGTAGCAGCTGTCCCATCGTCGCTGCGGGTGCAATGCTAAACCATTCTCGGTCATTTTGCCAGACTTGCCAATGTATGTGGGGATGGCATAAAGCAATTTGCTGGATTGTAGTTTGTACCGCTTTGATTTGCTGTGCTTTTGAGGGTAAACCTTGACGTCTTTCCAAGCAGTTACCAAATAAGTTGGAGACGGTGACGATTGTACCAGGAGCGATCGCCGCTGCTTCTACCTGCATTACTTGTCCTCCATAGCCGTATACCACTCGCCAACCGCAGTCTCCTGCTAGTGCGGGTACACCTTGGGGACGACTGACAATTTCTAACTCCGCAAGAGCTGTTAAACTGTGTAGCGCTTCGCCGCGAAATCCCAAGCTATTGATTTTCCACAAGTCTGCACAAATGCGAATTTTACTCGTACTGTGGGCCGATGCAGCTTTTTGCAGGTCTTCGAGGTTCATTCCGCAACCATTGTCTGCTACCCGCACGCGCCATTTTTCCGGCCAGATCGCGATTGCAATTCGGGTTGCACCTGCATCTATGGAATTTTCTGCTAATTCCCGCACCACAGAAGCTAAAGAGTCAATTACCTCTCCAGCAGCAATCAGGTGTACGACTTCTGTTGGTAAAGTTTGTATCGTAGATGCCATACACTCCAGTGTAGGCAAAAAAGCGATCGCTGTATCTTTTCCACAAATTTTATGAATTTAATATACATAAATTAATGTTTTGTTAAATAAATCAATCGAATATTTGAAAAATTTTTAAAAAAATAGAGAAAAAAATCAGATATTTGGTAGATTGCTGTTGAGGCGAAAAGCGGCAAATAGCCGAGGAAAAATTATTAAGAGGTGGCTATATGATTGATTCTGTTGCCCATGACTTAAAATCGCGCCTAGAATGGGGTCAACCAAGTTTTACGATCTTGGACGTACGCGATCGTCAAAGCTACAACAAAGCCCGCATTACAGGAGCTGTGTCGCTACCGATCCAAGATTTGGCAAAGCGTGCTAAATCAAGTTTCCACTTGCAACGAGACATATACGTATACGGAGAAAATGACGCCCAAACCAGCCAAGCAGCCCGTATATTGAAAGAGGCAGGTTTTACCCACGTCACCGAACTCAAAGGTGGTCTTGCTGCTTGGAAAACAGTGGGAGGTGCAACAGAAGAAATTTATTAATTATTAATTTGAAGTTGGTACTAATGTACTGCACTGGGTGCAGTACTGCGGTGAAAAAATAAAGGTCTGTAACTGTAATCTTGCGAAGCGAATCAACAGCGGAAAGTAACTTGCTAGTTTTTCGTGGCCATCAATTTAGCTGCTTGAGGCTGATGAAGCAAACCGCTTAACAAAGAAGCGGGACGTTGGCTGTAAGGCCAAGCAAAAGCGTGGCGAAAAGCAGCATCTTGACAAGCTTGGAGTTGTTCAAAATTGATAATATCGTAGGTTAAGAGATTTTCGTACTCAAAGGGTAGACGTACGTTGTGCAATCCTGCATTATCAGTGCAGATGGCAATATCAACGCCAGCATCAAAACAACGATCGAAAACCAATTTCAATTGGCGTATATCCTGCAAGGTACCGGTTTTTAAATAGGTTGTGGGACAAACCTCCAAACACTGATTTCGGCGAGCTAAATCTGGGAGTAATTCAGGATATAGCAAAGGAATTTGGATCCCGTGACCGATGCGCATCAAGTAAGGTAAAAGTTCTGGGTAACAACCGGCAGTGGTTTCGTAGAGATGTCCTGTGGTATTAATCCCTAAAGATAAGGCATATTCGTATAACTCAATCCATTCTGAGAGGCGATCGCCATAATAGCTATCTCCGCCAGCAATATCCACTGCACAAACATACTGCTTGTTTTGTGCTGCTAAATCGACAATCGCCCTGTTGACCTCGTAGGGTAAGCGGGAGTGCATGCAAAGAATTTGACTGGTAACAATGGGATATTCGGAGATTTGACTGGCTTTACCCACAATTTCAACAATTTCCGCCATTTTGTCAATTCTGCGTGCTTGACTCAAATATTCTGGCGTCCGCAAGTAAGGAGTATAGCGCAGCTCCAAATAAGCTAAATTTTCAAAAATGTAAGCACCCCGAACCAAGCGATAGATAAAGTAAGGTAAAGTTTCCACTGTTTGCACCCTTTCAACTAAGGTATGCAGCTCCAGATATTCATCGAGTGTATTGCGCGGACGAGTATAAAACTCTTCAAATTCCGAATAGTCAGCAAACCGAGAAATCAACTCGGAACAGTGACGTTCAAAATATCGCCACAGAACTCGCGGTACCACCGAACCGCCTAAGTGTCTGTGCAATTCTGCGTACAAAGCCATAGAAATCTTTATGAGCTAGAAATGTTAATTATTATTAAAACTAACAAATAAAACAGCAATCGACACTGCTTTAGCCCAACTTGACAAACGCAAACAAAAATGCACATAATCATTGTTTGTGAAAACTTTAGCACTTTACAAATAAAAACTTGGCTAACGTTATTGTTATAGGTGCCCAGTGGGGCGACGAAGGAAAAGGAAAAATCACCGACTTGCTCAGCCGCTCCGCAGATGTTGTTGTACGTTACCAAGGGGGTGTCAACGCCGGACACACCATTGTCGTCAAAGGTCAGACCTTTAAATTACATTTGATTCCTTCTGGTATTTTGTACCCAGGCAAGGAGTGCATCATTGGTAGCGGAACAGTAATCGATCCACAGGTATTAATTGCTGAACTCGAGCAACTGCAGCGATGGGGAATTTCCACCGAAAAGCTGTTTATTTCCGAAACAGCTCACGTGACGATGCCCTATCATCGCTTAATAGACCAGGCATCCGAGGAACGGCGGGGAAGTTATAAAATTGGAACCACCGGTCGCGGTATCGGTCCCACCTACGCTGACAAATCAGAACGGACAGGGATCAGAGTTCTAGATTTGATGGATCCAGAAGGTCTGCGCGCCCAGCTAGAGTGGACGATTAATTATAAAAACGTCATTTTGGAAAAACTTTACAACTTACCGGCTTTAGATCCGCAAAAAGTAATAGACGAATACCTGGGGTATGCCGAACGGTTGCGGCCCCACGTGGTCGATACTTCTTTAAAAATATACGATGCCATTCAGCGACGGCACAACATCCTGTTTGAAGGAGCACAAGGTACCCTTCTGGACTTGGATCACGGTACTTACCCTTACGTAACTTCATCTAATCCGGTAGCAGGAGGAGCGTGCGTTGGTACGGGATTGGGACCAACCGCCATCGATCGCGTGATTGGAGTTGCAAAAGCTTACACCACCCGCGTAGGTGAGGGACCTTTCCCCACAGAATTAGATGGAAAAATTGGAGAATTGTTGTGCTCGCGCGGTGCGGAATTTGGAACGACCACCGGGCGCAAGCGCCGTTGTGGCTGGTTCGATGCAGTAATCGGTCGTTATGCCGTGCGCATAAACGGTATGGACTGTTTAGCAATTACCAAACTAGATGTTCTAGACGAGCTAGAGGAAATCAAAGTTTGTGTAGCCTACGAAATTGACGGAGAACGTTGCGACCATTTTCCCACTAATGCTCGTAAATTCGCCCGCTGTCGTCCGATTTATAAAACTTTACCGGGATGGAAGCAGTCAACAAAAAACTGCCGTACCCTAGAAGATTTACCGCGACAAGCGCTAGACTATCTAAAATTTTTGGCAGAATTAATGGAAGTTCCGATTGCGATCGTTTCTCTGGGAGCAAGCCGGGATCAAACAATCATTGTCGAAGACCCCATCCACGGTCCCAAACGCGCTTTGTTGCATCCTGACGGTACGCCTGCTTCCTTGCTCAGCGCTTAAGAACAGCAGCTAGCTGCAGCAGCCAAAACGTGAATTTTCTGACAAAATTAGAAATTTTGATGTTGAATTGTTAGAGTATGGAACTTACTGTTGAATGTCAAAAACGACCAGAAGGTAGCAAGCCAAAAGCTTTGCGCCGTCAAGGTCAAATTCCTGGCAATTTATACGGTCACAACGGTACAGAATCTATTGCCTTGAGCATTGATGCTAGGGTCGTAGAACGCTTGCTCAAAAAAGCTTCTGTCAACAACACCTTAATTAATCTAAAGGTAACCGATATACCCTGGCAGGGCAAAACATTACTGCGAGAAGTACAAACCCATCCTGCAAAGGGTACGCCTTACCACCTCAGCTTTTTCGCCATAGCGGGTCACGGTCCCACGGATGTTGAAATACCATTGCGTTTTGTCGGCGATGCGATCGGTGTGAAACAAAATGGTGGAATCTTAGATCCCCTAGTTACAGAACTAGAGGTGCGTTGTGACCTTGAAAACATTCCCGACCACATCGATGTGGATGTTTCAAACCTAGATATCGGTGATAGCATACACGTTAACGAAATTAACTTGCCACCAGGCTTAACAGTCTTAACTGAAGGAACGCAAACGGTGGTCACGGTTCTACCTCCACAAAAAAGTGGCGATCTAGAAACAGAATCACAATCTGCTACAACCTGAAATTTGTGATAAATTGCTCAACAAAATACCAGGGGTAAAGCCCTGGTTTTTTATTGATGCAAGCGCAAAGGATAGGAAAAAATGGCAGAGGTTTCGCTTCCGGTCTTTGTTGAACAAATGTTGCAGCCTGGATTTTATCCCCATCCAGTGCAGGAACCGATTCAATTAATACAGACGCACGTCTCCTACGTGTTTTTGACCGGAGATTATGCTTATAAAGTGAAAAAACCTGTTAATTTTGGCTTTTTGGACTTTTCTACCTTGGAAAAGCGCAAACACTTTTGTGAGGAGGAGTTGCGCTTAAATCAACGGGGTGCGAAGGAACTTTATCTAGAAGTATTACCCTTAACAATGGTCGCAGGCCAATATCACCTAGGAGGAAAGCAACAGGTAGTAGAATATACGTTGAAGATGCGTCAGTTTCCCCAAGAAGCACTATTGAGCGAAATGTTTGTCCAAGGTAAGTTGCAAGAGTCGCACTTACAACAGCTGGGAAAGGAAGTGGCAAAATTCCACGCTCAAACCGCAACCAATGACTATATCCGTAGTTTTGGGGAAGTGGCTCAAATTCGAGCTGCCTTCGATGAAAATTACCAGCAAACTGAAAAGTACATTGGCGGACCGCAAACGCAGACGCAGTTTGCAGAAACTAAGCAATACACGGATAAATTTTTTAGAGAACGCACAAAAGTATTTAAAAGTCGCATGAGTGGAGATTTTATCCGCGAATGTCACGGCGATTTGCATCTGAGAAATATTGCTCTTTGGCAAGATAGGTTTTTGTTGTTTGATTGCATTGAGTTTAACGAACCGTTTCGCTTTGTGGATGTTATGTATGATGTGGCGTTTGCGGTTATGGACCTTGAGGCCAGACAGCGTCAAGATTTAGCGAATGCGTTTTTAAATTCTTATGTAGAGGAAACAGGAGATTGGGAAGGTTTGCAGGTATTACCTTTATATTTAAGCCGTCAGGCATACGTGCGAGCAAAGGTAAACTCATTTTTGTTGGACGATCCGGGTGTACCAGAGCAAGTCAAGTTAGAGATAGCTGAAACTGCAGCTGGTTACTACAAACAAGCGTGGGAATATACCAAACCCCGTCAGGGAAGATTAATTTTAATGTCTGGTTTGTCGGGTTCTGGTAAAAGTACGACAGCACGATATCTAGCTCGACAATTGGGAGCGATTCACGTGCGTTCGGATGCAGTACGCAAGCATTTGGCTGGTATCCCTTTGATGCAAAGGGGTGAAGATGATTTATATACTCCCCAAATGACACAGCAAACCTACACGAGATTGCAAGAGTTGGGAATCATGCTGGCAACTGAAGGTTTTACCGTGATTTTAGATGCTAAGTACGATCGCCAACAATTACGTTTGGAAGCGATCGCTCAAGCTACAGAAAAAGGAATTCCCCTGCACATTCTCTGTTGTCAAGCTCCCCTGGAAGTAATACGCCAGCGGTTGCAAAATCGCAGCGATGATATTGCTGATGCTACCGTGGATTTGTTACCTCTACAACAAAAATCAGCACAAGAATTTACTGAACAAGAAAAACCACTAGTGAAAATTTTGGACACTACTCTACCACTACAGGCACAATTAAAGGAAATATTGCAAATATTTAGCCCATAATTCTTTTATGGCACCAGAAAAAAATAAGAGTAACTTTTTATCCATCTCGCCTCACTTTTTGAACCAACTGTTGGTTGGGTTATTTCTAGCACTGATATTGCTGGCTGTTGGATATCCCCTTCCCCAAAGCATTTTCCTTGGCATTATCGGCGGTTTATCCATAGGCTGGATGACTTCAGCAAGCACTCCTAAAGATAGTTCTGTCGCTTCTTCTCAAGGCATTGATGCTGGGTTGAAATATTGGTTATTTTTCTTACTTGGCTTTGCATTTTTAGGTTATCAAGCACCCGTAAGTATCTTGCTGGGCTCTTTGGCTGGTATAGGTGGAGGTTGGATAATAGCTTGGTGGAAAAGTAAGGAAGAATACAGAACTCAACTGTCAGAAGATGTAATAGAAAGTACCGAGCCCAAGCCTGCGGCGACGACAAGTACCATTCGCCGGATCAGAAAACCCGTTCGCCGCTACCGCCGTCCTTCTGGTAGTTTTAATTTTCCCAGGTTTTGGTAAAGCTAAAGTTAGTAGGTAGTAGTTTTACTCTGTCCCCTAGTCGATAACTGTTATGTTTTTGTATCTGTCTAAGCTACTGCCGCTATTTTTTTATCCCCTGGGATTGGTCTGCATCTGTTTGCTGCTCGCCTTGCTTGTGTTATGGAAACATCCGCGTTTGGCAGCAATGATCCTTGGACTGGCCCTATTTTTTTTGTTGCTAAGCAGTAATGCTTGGATTGCAAGCTTGTTGGTGCGATCGCTAGAGTGGCAATACCTTCCCCTTGCAGAACTACCAAATGCAGAAGCTATCGTTGTCCTGGGAGGCGCTACCCGCTCGGCCTTACCACCACGACCAACTGTAGATTTAAACGAACACGGCGATCGCGTTATTTACGCTGCCCAACTTTACCGCCAACAAAAAGCACCCCTAATCGTTGTCAGCGGCGGACGCATCGATTGGCAGAATAATACCAATTCCTCAGAGTCCCAGGATATGGCTGCAATCCTCACATCCATCGGTGTACCCCCAGAAGCTATCATCCAAGAATCACAATCCCTCAACACCTACCAAAATGCAGTTAACGTACGAAAAATCCTGGAGTCTCACCACATTCACCGCATTTTGCTGGTAACCTCGGCAATGCACATGCCACGCTCGTTTATGATTTTCAAGCGTCAAGGTATTGATGCTATTCCCGCACCCACTGACTACTTAGTCGCCAAAAGCGAGTTTGAAGGACTTGCTCACACCCCCAAAGCCGCTATCCTTAACTTATTGCCAGACAGTAATAACTTGCAGAACTTTACTGCTGCTGTGAAAGAATACATTGGTATTTTCGTTTACCGCCTGCGGGGATGGTTGTAAACAATGGTTTCTACTGCTAGTTTCCTCTTTTGACAGATGAGTGCGTCATAATAAATGACAAGTTAATAATTACCTTTGATTTTTACTTAGTAATTTTTGCACCCACCATGTCAAAAGATTTTATATATATTATTCCTTCCCTTCAACCTCCAGTTGCGGAAAGTTTTGCTACTTATCAAATTACTCGGCAATTCTATCAAGAAGTTCAGACCCGCTCGGAGTTTCAACGTTACTGTCAGTGGTATCGCCAAACGGCCCGACAACATCAGCAACAATTAAAAAGAATGCGCGGCGAATTTAATTTTATGCAGTGGTTTCGCCGCTAGGAGTTTTCTAAATGATTTCTAATTCATTTTCACGAAAGTGAGCTTTAAACTTTTTACTAAATTGCACTACAATCGGCAAATTGGCGCTAACAGGTCTATTGTTCCAGTGGGTAATAATATCTACCACTTCTCCCTCCATGCCTTTGAGGTCAAAAGCATTACCGCGATGCTCGGGATGATGATAGACTATTACAGATTCTTTGACGCGGACGCGATCGCCTTTTTTCATAACTACATTTACACCTAGCTTCTGCTTTTCCACAAGTGTCTCCACAGCCATCCCTCACTGAAGTTGCTTCCTAGAAAATATAGACTGCTTGCAAAAGTTGCTCGGGGCTTCTAGGTCGAACCAGGACATGATTTGTAGCCGTCTAGACAAACAAAGCCTGCCCGTCCTGCAGGCTTCGATATTTACCAGTCCCTCAAGTTTCATCTCCTGTTTCTCAGTCAACAATAGAGATAAAAAAGGTGAGGCAACCTCAAAATCGCCCAGTACTTTGGCAAGATGTCTAACCTTTTTATCTTCACTCCTAGAGGTTCCCTTGGTCAACTGTTTCCCTTGTTCTCTCAATTTACTCTGAATTTGGTTTATGTCCCCATCGACGATCACGGTTACGGTCAAATTGTTCGCCGCTTATCAAGAAGCTTGTAAAGTGCCAGAACTGGTGCTGGAATTTCCAGCTGCATCGCCAGTTAGTGCAGTGCGCGATCGCCTCATAGCCGAATATCCAGAACTCGACCGCTGGCGGGAACTCACCCGTTTTGGAATTAACCTTTCGTTTGTTGAACCAGATACAATTTTGCACGACGGCGATGAGGTGGTATTAATTCCTCCAGTAAGCGGCGGCTAGGAGGCCACTTTTCTATTCCCAGAAACATGTATCAATCAACACTTCATACTTCCCAACTTTGTTGTTGTCACGGCCAATAAAAAAGCTCCCTGAACTGAGAGCTTGTCACCCTAACGGGGATAATAGATTCGTCGTGTAGTAGTATATACAATTTTTACAACAGCAAAATGACAAGTGTGTGTCTCTGATGTGTAGTTGTCGTGACTGTGTAAAGAGGAGTTGAAAAACTCTACTTTCTCCACGACTGATTATAGAGATGGCAAAAACTGCAAAAATAAAATTGTTCGCCAGTTCACCCTTATGGAAACTTCTAGAGGGAATTTCGCTATAAATTAGTTTCCGCGCTGAAATTTTATAGTCATATTTAAGATATCTTCATATTTCCGATTGGTTAAGGGGAGTTAATATCTTGCGTTTTTCCCCATTCCCATGTAAAATATATGACAATATAAATAACTAAAAACCGACCGATAATCTGTAGATACTGGGGTAAAGATGAGTTCGTGGCAGCATGTTTTTACAAAGTCAAAACAAATTTTGCACAGGAGGAGTAAAAGACCGAGGGCAAATTCGCTCAAAGGTTTTATATCGCTGGTTGTGGTAGGTGCGAGTTTGACTGTTGCGATCGCCGCCTGTTCTGGTGGTAATAATGGAAATTCCGCCAGTGACAATACTTCAGCCAGTCCTGTAGCAGCGGGAAATAACAAACAAGATGTGGAAGTTACCCTCGTTTCTTTTGCCGTTACCAAAGCTGCTCACGATGCAATCATTCCTAAATTTGTAGAAAAATGGAAGAAAGAACACAACCAAAATGTAGTCTTTAAACAAAGCTATGGAGGTTCCGGTTCCCAAACCCGCGCCGTTATCGACGGTCTGGAAGCAGATATAGTTCACTTGGCGCTGGGTTCTGACGTGGAAAAAATCGAGAAAGCAGGACTAATACAGCCAGGATGGGAAAAGGAGCTTCCCGAAAATGCCATTGTCTCCAAGACTGTCGCTGCTTTAGTAACTCGTCCGGGTAACCCGAAAAACATCAAGAACTGGTCAGATTTAGCTAAAGACAATGTCAAATTAATTACCGCCGATCCCAAAACATCCGGTATTGCTCGCTGGAATTTCTTGGCATTGTGGAATTCGGTAATTAAGACAGGAGGAGGAGAAGATAAAGCTCGAGAATTCGTTGCGAAAGTTTACAAAAATGTACCAGTTTTAACCAAAGACGCCCGCGAAGCCACGGAAGTATTTGCCAAGCAAGGTCAGGGAGATGCTCTCATCAACTACGAAAACGAAATTATTCTGGCAAAACAAAAAGGCGAAAAAGTTGAATACGTAGTCCCCGACGTCAATATCTCCATCGATAATCCCATCGCCGTGGTGGATAAGAACGTGGATAAGCACGGTACTAGAGAAGTAGCAGAAGCCTTTGCCAAATATTTATTTACTCCCGAAGCGCAAAAAGAATTTGCCAAAGTAGGATTTCGACCTCTCAATGAAGCAGTAGCACAAGACAAAGAACTCAAAACTCTTGCTGACAAATACCCCAAGGTAAATAACCTCGGAACGGTTCAAGACTACGGTGGTTGGAGTCAAGTTCAGAAAAAATTCTTTGAAGATGGGGGAATTTTTGACCAAATTCAAGCCCAAATCAAACGCTAATGGGTTTGGTGATCTCGCTTTTTTGCTTCCCTTTTCTTCTTAAAATTTTGAGAATATGACTGTATCCTCTCCTCCTTCACCATTTCGACGCATAACTCCTAGAAAAACTCCGCTGTGGAAAAGATTTTTACAGCAGTTATTCCAAATTCCCTGGACGTGGCTGATTACCTTTGGGTATTTAACTGTAATGTTGCTACTACCCGTAGCAGCCATGTTTCTCAAAGCAGCTACCAAATCTCCAGCTGAATTTTGGCAAATCGCTACTAGCCCCATTGCCCTGTCAGCATATAATGTAACTTTTATCACATCATTGCTGGCAGCTGCCTGCAACGGAGTATTTGGCACCCTGATTGCTTGGGTTTTAGTAAGGTATGACTTTCCCTGCAAAAAGTTAATTGATGCCACCGTAGATTTACCTTTTGCGCTGCCAACTTCGGTAGCAGGTTTAACACTAGCTACCATTTACAGCGAAAATGGCTGGATCGGTTCTTTATTTGCTCCCTTCGGCATCAAGATATCTTTTACCCGTTGGGGAGTAGCAATAGCCATGCTTTTCATCTCTCTACCTTTTGTAGTGCGGACAGTACAGCCCGTACTTCAGGAAATGGAAAAGGAAATAGAAGAAGCTGCTTGGTCTTTAGGTGCGTCCGAATGGCAGACCTTCTGGAAAGTGCTCTTACCACCATTATTTCCCACTATTTTGACGGGTGTGGCTTTGGGGTTCTCCAGAGCTGTAGGAGAGTATGGTTCAACGGTGATTATATCTTCTAATACACCTTTTAAAGATTTAATTGCACCCGTACTGATTTTCCAACGCTTAGAGCAGTACGACTATTCCGGTGCAACTGTAATTGGTATGGTACTGCTGATAATTTCTTTGCTGATGTTGCTGGGAATTAATTTCTTACAAAACTGGGCTAGAAGATATGACACTAAATGAACAAGCATCTTTTCCCCAACCTCACTTTCATACAACTACAACCAAGCCAAACAATCAAAAACCAGCCCAAGCTAAAAGTTTTGTTCCTGTGATTTTAATAGGAATAGCGGTGGCATATTTGGCCTTGGTGCTATACATTCCGGCAATTAACGTCTTCTACCAAGCGTTCAAAAACGGAGTGGGTCCGTTTATTTCTAACCTCAAGCATCCAAATTTTGTCAGCGCAGCCAAAATGACACTTTTGCTGGCTTCTATCGCTGTACCTTTGAACACTATATTTGGTCTGTGTGCAGCTTGGGCGATCGCCCGTCACAATTTTCCCGGTCGAACTCTACTTTTGAGTATTATTGACTTACCTTTTTCCATTTCTCCTGTGGTTGCTGGCTTGATGATCGTGCTGCTGTACGGACGCAATGGCTGGTTTGGAGGGTGGTTGCAACAACACGATATTAAAATTATCTTTGCCCTTCCGGGTATGGTACTTGCAACAGCATTTGTGACCATGCCTTTTGTCGCCCGTGAAGTTATTCCGGTATTGGAAGAATTTGGCAAAGACCAGGAAGAAGCTGCCAAAACCTTGGGTGCAAAGGGTTGGCAAATATTCTGGCGCATTACCTTACCCAACATCCGCTGGGGTTTGCTGTACGGCTTAATTTTAACTAATGCCAGAGCAATGGGAGAATTTGGTGCGGTTTCGGTCGTATCTGGCAATATTGCCGGCAAAACTCAAAGTTTACCTTTGTTTGTGGAAGATGCTTACAAACAGTATGAAACAGAAGCAGCGTATTCAGCTGCTGTTATTCTAGCTCTGTTAGCTGTAGTGACGTTGGTGTTGAAGGAAATATTGGAACGGAAAACAGGCGCTAAATCGAAAATCCAGTAGTACTATCGGGAGTTGATTTGAATATGGCTGCTAACAATCAGCTCGTCAACAAGCGAATTCGGATCAGAATTCCAAAAAACTACCATCAACAACCTGTGATTTCTAGTTTAGTATCCGAGTGTGGTCTGACTGTAAATATTACAGCTGCTATTCTCGGTGCTAACGCGGTTGGTGATGGTTGGTTCGATCTGGAGTTAAGGGGAACTAACGAACAAATTCACCATGGCTTAACTTATCTCCAAAACTTGCAGTTGGAAATTTGGGATGAAACCAATGTCGGTAGTTGGTAAAACCATTCCTCAGCACCTTGAGATGAATACACCTATTGTTCGTAGCAATTGTTAGCAGTTGGTAGAAAGTTCGAGAACAGCTAGCTGTACTACCAACCATATTCATCCACTCGGTACTATGAATAACTTGAAAAAATCTCAGAAAATTGCCCCTGTTTATACCCGTATTCGAGTACCTCACCACTACTACAGGCAACCTGTAATTTCTCGATTGATATCGCGCTACGGTCTGACTGTCAATATCAAAGCAGCGTCTTTGATAGCAGGTGACAATAATTGCGGTTGGTTTGACCTAGAACTGTTAGGAACGCCAGAACAAGTGGTCAATAGCCTTTCCTACTTGCAAGGATTGGGCGTAGACTTGATGCAAGTAGCAATGGCGGGTAGCATCCAACTCACTGAAGATTTGCGCTGTTTTCCCTTTTCAGGCCAATATTCCATCCCAACGGAACGAATACCATCCACAAGCCTGTGGGAAACTCAAATTTATTCGCAAATCTCTAACTATCAAATTAATAAAGTGCGCTTGCAATTACTTATCTCCAAGAACTATTATCACGAACCTGTTATTTCCCAGTTGGTCTCTGGCTACGGAGTCACGGTTAATATCGCAGGTGCACTGTTAAAACCCCACGTACAAGATGATGGCTGGTTCGATCTGGAATTGTGGGGTAGCTCAAAACAACTTTTTGCTAGCTGGAATTATTTGCAAAAATTTTTTTAAATTTTGAGATAATTGACTGCTTTGGAAAATGAAAACCTTAAGTATTGGTAGGCTAGAACAAAAAAATAATAATAATAATGTTACTCGCCTGCGCCTGCGGTTGCAGATTCCATCAATTTACCAGCACCGACCCGTGATTTCTCAACTTATTTCTCAGTATAATTTAACTGTTAATATTACCGGAGCTAGATTGGGGAAAAGCACGGACGGTGAGGGTTTTTTTGATGTAGAACTGAGGGGAACAATATCGCAAATTTCTCTAGCTCTTGCTTACTTAGAATCCCTAAATATCAAAATCAAAGGTAAGCCAAACCCTGATGGAGATAGCTGGTATTGTTAGGAATTTAATTGGCGATTAATGTTGAACCCTGCTAGTAAGAAAGCTGCCATTAAATTTCATAATGCCAAATCTGTTCTTCTTTCAAAACAATTCGATGTAACGGTAGGCGATCGATTAATCCTCGTTCTTCTAAATTCATGAGAATACGGGTAATGGTAACGCGAGTTGAGTTCAACATTTCTGCTATGTCCTGATGGGTGAGTCGTAAATCAATTAAGTGTCCGTTTTCGACTTCACGACCAAATTTTTTTGCCAGCCACGCTAAAAGTTTAATTAACATGACCTCCACAGTTTTATAGCTACGAATTACCATTAATTCTTCTGCTTGTTGAACGTGGGCCAGCAGCACATCTGTAAGTTGATACCATTCCTTCGCTGCAAAAACAGATACTTCTACCTTGGTTAAACATTCAATTTCGTATGGCTCAATTTTTGATAAAGCTTTACCAACAACATCTCCTGGTCCCCATACTCCTAAAGTAACTAATGTCCCGTCTTCATGCCATGTCAAACTTCGTACTATTCCTTTTTCGATTTTCCAGAGCATGTTCTGCTGTATCGGTAGAAAAGCACGCGGCTGAAAATGCCGCTTCAGGAGCTTATCAGGGTGGCTTGTAACAGGGGAAGAGACAAACATGCTACTTTAAGTCCTATACATCGATAGATTAACAGTAGTTTTCAATATATCAGTTTCTGCTAGAGGATGACTATGGGTATTGCAGTGGAAAATGTCACCAAAAAATATGGCTCTTTTTATGCTGTTGATAATGTGAGTCTGGAGGTAAAAACAGGCTCTTTGGTAGCACTGTTAGGTCCATCGGGGTCGGGGAAATCAACTTTACTGCGGATAATTGCTGGGTTAGAAGCTCCTGATGCAGGTCAAATTTGGCTTAATGGTGAAAACGCTACTTACAAATCGGTACAGGAGCGGAATATAGGCTTTGTGTTTCAAAATTATGCCTTGTTTAAACACTTGACAGTGCGGGAAAATATTGCCTTCGGGCTAGATATTCGCAAAATTCCCAAAAACAAAATAAACCAGCGAATTGAAGAGCTTTTGAAGTTAGTCAGGTTAGAAGGTTTGGGCGATCGCTATCCTTCCCAGCTTTCTGGTGGTCAAAGACAAAGGGTAGCGCTAGCAAGGGCCCTAGCGGTTAAGCCACAAATATTGTTGTTAGATGAACCTTTTGGAGCTTTAGACGCTAAGGTTCGCAAAGAACTGAGAATGTGGTTGCGCCAGCTGCATGAGGAAGTCCACGTTACGACTGTATTCGTGACTCACGATCAAGAGGAAGCGATGGAAATCGCTGATGAAATAGTTGTGATGAATAAAGGTCGTGTGGAGCAAGTTGGTACTCCCACCGAGATTTACGACTATCCAGCTACGCCATTCGTAATGAGCTTTATTGGTCCTGTAAACGTTTTACCTGGCTTAACGGGGATCGCACCAAATTATCATCAAGTTACTGCTAAGGATAAAATCTTTTTACGTCCCCACGATGTTGTAATTCAAAGCGATAATCGCGGTGAAGATGCTGTCAGTGCTCAAGTTGACCGCATTATTCATTTAGGCTGGGAAGTGAGGGTGGAATTGGTTCTCAAGTCCGGGGAAAGGGTAAATGCTCACCTTACGCGGGAAAATTTCAAGCAACTGCAACTGCAACCGCAGCAACGGGTTTGGGTCAAATCTAAAAAAGCGAAGGTATTTCAGGATCTGGTTTGGAATTAGTATCGCTCGTGCTCAAGGTTCTGGAGTTATGGAGCTTTCCCCAGGGCCAGGACTGCATTTTGTCCCCCAAACCCGAAACTCATGCACAAGGCTTGGCGAATTTCAGCTTGACGTGCTTCTCTAACTAAATTCAGGTGGAACTCTGGCTCTTTTAGCCCTACACAGGGAGGTAAAATTTGCTGCTGGAGTGCCAGCAGGGAAAAAGCGGCGCCTAAGGCTCCTGACGCACCTAGGGTATGACCTGTGGCTCCTTTGGTGGAACTGACCGGAACGCTTTCAGGAAATAAACGCTGTATCGCTAAGCTTTCCACACGGTCATTCATCTGGGTAGCTGTTCCGTGGGCGTGAATGTAGTGAATATCTTTGGCTGTAAGATTACTGCGGTTTAAACATTGCTCGATGGCAGCGATCGCGCTTTTAGCTTCTGGTTGGGGAGCGTTAGCATGAAATGCATCTGCTGTCAAGCCAAAACCGAGTATTTTGCCGTAGACTTTTGCTTGGCGCTGTTTTGCTGATGCTGCTGACTCAAGAACAAATAAAGCTCCTCCTTCTCCCAAAACCAGACCTTCGCGGTGCAAATCAAAGGGATAGGCTCCGAATTTTGCTAAAGCTCCCATCTGCTCAAAACCGGTGATGGTAAGGGGTGTAATTGCTGCTTCCACTGCACCAGCAACAGCTTGCTGACATTTTTCGGTGCGAACGAGCTCCGTCGCTTGAGCTATGGCCCAAATACCAGTGGCGCAAGCAGCCATAGGCGCCAAGACAATGCCTGTAGCACCTATTTGCCGTGCTGCGGCGATCGCGTTCATGTGCGGGAGGGTGTCCAACCAACAAAAGTGGTCGAAAATTTCCCTTGTGTGGTGCAGTTGCCGGGCGATTTTTTCCCAGTCTGCTTGATAAGCGCGACTAGAGCCGATGGCAACCGCACAATCTCTTAGTGGTGGAACCAAACCAGCATCTTCCAAAGCACGAGCAACTAGCAATGAGGTTAGTTTTTTTAGTTGTGCTGGTTGCTGGTCAATCAAGCCTAGGGGACGGGGTTGCAGTTCTGGAAATGGTTGGTGAATTTGAATTCCCGATTTTCCTGCTAGCAGTTTTTGCCAGCTGTCAGCCAGCGTGGTACCCAAGCTTGAAATCAGACTGATACCGGTAACGACAACTTCTACCAAGATGGCATCACCAAGATCTTATTGTCCGCCATTTTTCAGGTTTTCTGCACCTTGGATCACTTTTGCTGATTCAATGCGATCGCCTTGCTTGATCTTGCTGACGACCTCCATACCTTTAATCACCTTGCCAAACACTGCATATTGACCATCTAAAAAAGGTAGGTCTGCCAGGGCAAAGTAAAATTGGGAGGAAGCAGAATTTGGCACTTGCGATCGCGCCATTGCTATCACGCCAAGTTTATGAGGCAGTTGCGGTGGTTCGGTAATTGTTTTCCCGTAAACCGGTTCCTTTGCTCCTTTTGGTTTAATTTCTAAGGGAATGTAGCGGGGACTTCCTGTTTTGGGATCTACAAAACTACCCGTTCCCAGTAACTGTAAGGGAACTTTGGGATCCTTACTTTGAGGATCGCCCCCTTGCACAACAAAAGGATCTTGGGGGGGATTGCTTTGAGGGCCTATAACTCGATGGAAAGCAACTCCATCATACACGCCTCTTTTGACTAAATCTACAAAATTGCCGGCAGTTATGGGAGCATCGGTACCGTCTACTTCAATTAGAATCGGCGATCCTTTTACTTTCATCTCCACAGTGGCTTTGCCTTCAAGTCTTGGTAAGTTATTCATTCCGGGAATAGCCTCATTATTAGCTTCTGATGCTGTTGTTTTGGCGCTGACATCTGTGACTGTGGAGTTGGGGGAAGCAGAATTAGAAATCGACTGCTGTCTCGAACATCCACCCATCAAGAAGACAGCAACAATTACAAGGGTAACCAAAACTCGAGAAACTTTTAAGTGCATTGCTGGTTGTAAGCTCAATCAAAAAGGGTAGTAGCTGTTAACAAGTCTTCCCTATTTACTTAGTTGTAATTGATACAATAACTTGCTTCTACAGACCCTCTAAAGGTACCTTTAAAAATCTTGCTAACTCTGCTGCTTGTGTTTCTAGCTCTTTGAGAGACAAAGGTTGACCCACCCTAGTTAAAGGAATATCCCGGCGTCCTTTGACGCGCAAGTAAAGTGAGCGGCGAGGATTCAAGCCTTCTTTGATTTGCGCTCGTACAGCTTGTACGTCTTGGATGTTACATTCTATTTCTATACGACGGTTTTTACCAGGAAAACCCCAGCGAAAAATTTTGATTTTGCCAGTTTTGCGATCAAACTCGTTGTATCCGCCACCCAAGTCCCATAAAATTGTCAACCACAAATACAAGGCTATAAGCAAACCTGCTGCACCGTAAGCCCCCATAACCAAGCCTTGGGGAAAGAAAATCAATTGAGTCGGGTCGGTAACTAGTAGTAAATTGATTTTGAGATAACTCGATATGCCAGCTAATAAAAAGCCTGTAGCTCCCAAGGTGATGACAGTTGCCCACCAGTAATTGCTAAAGCGGCGCGAACCGATAACCTTTTGGTGCAATACTTGTGAAGTTAAGCCTTCATCCTTAGGTGGCTCGCTTTTGTTTACAGTTGATGCGGTCATGGAACTACCTTGGCGCTTGACAAATTCTCTTTCCAAGTCTGCCACTGGAGCAGCCTTTGGTGCAAGTTTATTTTAAGATTTCTGAGAACAGTTGTGTCAGATTGTAAAATTTCTGATATTGATAGTATTTAATAGGTTTGTTTTGTCTGACCGTTTACTAAGGTCAAGCAGGCATAAAACAAAACCGTTATGATAAGTTAAGATTCATTAACCAATCGCAAGTTGAGTAACAGCTTGTAGTGGTATTTTGGCACAGTTAGAGAAAATGCTGACTGAAATTTCAGCGGCAAATTCTCAGCAAATTGGCAGCATCAAGCAGCCATCAGTGCCAAAAAGCTTAATTCCTCAAAAAAAGTTGCAATTTTAGTAAAAAAGAGGATCTTAGTCCAATGACTATTGCAGTTGGACGCGCACCCACAAGAGGGTGGTTTGACGTACTTGACGACTGGTTAAAGCGCGATCGCTTTGTATTCGTAGGGTGGTCTG
>FWPU01001453.1_pt1 | contig 70646 bp, 58 predicted proteins | sample 2228361 | NCBI WGS metagenome assembly FWPU01 (sample SAMEA103939777, study PRJEB20133) | metagenome | reverse complement strand
AAAAAGTTGGAGCGATTAATGTGCAATGCTGTCTTGGTCCTGAATGGCGTCGGGAATGGTGGGATTGTTGCATCCACCCAGCAGTTGCTCCAGACCCAGAAGTCCTGGAAGCGAAAAGAGCCTTCTGTGGTTGCCCTGAGCCCTGTCCTAACCCTTGCTTGGAGCAAGAAGGCTGTAAGGACTGTAGGGGGAATAAGCGTCAAGCTCCTCCGCCCATAGATATTGGACCTATATTTGATTGCCCCAGGATAGGCCCCCCAGTAATAGTTTATCCAATTGCCCGGAAATGCTATTCTGTGGATGTCATTGTTCGGATACGCATTGCAATATGCCGTGCATGCAAGAGAGCCACAAGATGTTTCACTACAAAGGAAACACAGGCTTATGCCGAATGCTTTCAACACTGGTGTAGAAGACGTTGGTGGGACCCGGTGGAAGTTATGTGCACCTATTGTCCACCAGGCATTCATGGTTTCAATCCAGGACTTAGATGGTTCGTAATCTGTGACCAAGCCTTAGATAGCCCCTGCCTTGAGGAGGTGATTTTTCACGAGATGATGCATGGCTGCCCACCAAGAGGAGGCATTGATATTTGTGCGTGGGAACGCCGCGCTTATGGGTGCCAACTCAAGTGCTATGGCAATACTGGATGCGTAAATTTAGAACGGGATGTCCCGACACCCTGGCCATGGCGCTGTCCAGCTGGCTGCAAACCTCATCAGTGTGATTGTACTTCAGAAGAATTACAACGATGCACCTGAGTCTGCGTTCTATTTTCACTGTCCTTATCCTTTTATCTCTAATCTGGACACCTTTATGGAGGCATCCAGAAGAAATTTTTCTCTTCGTTTATGGTGAATTTTTTGGTGTGGTTACAGTTCTTTTGCTGCTTCTCCATACAGGTCACATAAATTCTAAAAAACATGGATGGGCTCTGGGTATCTTTCTTTTTGTCTGGATATTTCTAGCCATTTTGCCTCTTGTTGGGTTGTGTGCGCATGAATGAATTATTGCAAATCGTGAATACTGCAGGCACTGGCGCCAATCCCTTCCCCTGGCCCTCGGGAACAACTACGGTCACTTCAGATGCGAATGGAAATATTCTTGCAATGAGCGGCACAGGGTGGAATATCTCTCAGGAGTTTGATTATGAGCAGAGGGTGAAGAGGGTGGTGCGGGCAGATGGAACGGTAGTGGAGAATGTTTATGATGGGATGGGAAGAAGGGTGAAAGAAACGGTGGGAGGCGCAGGAAAGGATTTGGTTTCAATGGAGGGGAAGGTGCTGAGGGAGTATGATGGGGCGGGCAATCTCACTGCTCAATATTTCTGGGCAGGGTTTGATTTGCTTCAGAAGGATTTATGGGGGCAGGCGGGTGTGAGGTATTTCGTTCCCAATGCTCTTCGCACTCCATTTTCTTCCTGGGACCAGGCGGGCAGTCAAACCTTTCGGGCAATGTATAATAGTTTTGGAGTGGCGACATCAACAACCGGCACAAATCCTACCCCCTATGAGTGGATGGGCAACTGGCGGAACGGGGCAAGTCACGGTCTTTTGAGTTTCAAGAACGCCTTTTATTACCCCGAACTGGGAAGAAACCTTCAGGGCAGATTTTCCCTCACCTTCTTCAATGGGGGAGTTCGTCCGCAACCCTGTCTGATGATTGCAGAGATAGCGGATAGCGGTTTTGGAGGCGCAGGTGGTTTCGGTTGTGGCGGCGGGGTTGTAGGACCTCCGCCTCCTCCGGGTGGACCTCCAGACATACCGCCTGTGCGAGACGGATGCAATTGTCCTTCCTGCAATATTAGGTCTGGACCTGTTGGTATCACTTATACGGGTTATGTGGGAAACTGCCCTGATAATATGGCGTTATTTTGCGTAGATTGCCAAGGGCAAGAAATCGGGAGATTCGAAAGTCCACAGGAAGCCGATGAATATGTTGAAGACCAGCTCAAACGCTGTGGCTGCAAAGAATGTAATGGAGGTGGCCCCGGAGCAGGTGAAGGTGGCGGGATTGGCGGTGGTCTTGGTAGAGAGGGTGACTTTAGAGTTGGAGGATTGAGAGCAGGCCAGGAAAGCAAACCATGCACAATAATCAGGATGAAAAAAGAGTGCTGTGAGGGGCCTACGCCCAGAGATTGTGGCGGTGCTCCAGGGAATCCTCGGAAATGTGGTGGCGGGAATTTTAATTTCGTCAATTGCAGTGAAACTGCGAAGACCAAGGTTATTTTTATACTCACTAATATTTGTACTACACTACGTACTACAAAGTGCCTTGAAAGCCCTCAAACTCGCGATGTGTGTCAATGTATGCAAAGCCTTTGTAATTGTAATAAACCTCTCAAAATTTATTGCGGAGGAGAGTCTAATGGTAAATGCTCATGTTGCAGAGGACGGATTAAACCATGCTTTGAACGCTATCCAAACGGTGAGGAAGTCCTTTGCATCTGCAGCGTGGGGCATCTTAAAGAGAGGGACCTCTTTCATGAACTTGTTCATGTATGTACTCAATGGAAAGAAAATGTCCCTCCTGCCCCTCCTGAGGTATTAGCAAATGGTTGTGTGACGAAATGCTATGGCAAATTTAACGAATATAATCCCAATTGTTGCATGGATGCTCCTCGGTGCGTAGAGGCAATACGCGCTTAAAATATAAAGAGGTGATCGAAATGAAAGTGTGTCGGTTATTTTTGAGGGCAATGATATTCATTTGGTTGTTTTCTGTGTCCCCGCCTTCCAAAAATTCCCTGCATTTGGAGAGTTCGGTAGTTGAAGGATTATATGAACCACCAGAACTTCTGAATCGCCCTCCGATAGTGTGCAAAATTGGCTCACCCGACTGCTTCCCCGAATACATTGAAGGGAACCCATATGGAGAAGTGCACATTTCTGGAATAAGTTGGGAATGCATACAGAAAATTCCTTCTCTCGTGAAAAAAGTAGGTGAAAATTCCACCAAAGATTGGCTTTTAATCCGTGGTCCAATGAAGGCAGGAAAATATATAAATGAACAATTGTTTTTCCTCGGGATTTACGCCTATGATTACCACTTGAAGAAATATAAACGAGTAGGGCTTATACAGGAGGGGGCTACGGGGATTTTGCAGTGTCCAAGGGCAGAAGATATTACCCGTGATGGTTATCTGGAAACTATTTCAAATTTGTATCTTTTGCAAAGAAGTTACAAAAAGTATCTGATAATTCGCTCTTTTGCGCAAGGAAAAGAGTATTTGCTTTCTGAAGGAGGGGCAGGTGACCTAGCTGACATTGACCGCGACGGAATAAAGGAACTAATAGGCCATTCCGACGCCTACATAGACTCGTATGCGGAAACCCTTTCGCGAAAGGAACTTATAAAGGGGCCTGAGTGCAGGATACCTGAACTTCCGCCTTTAGATTGCTTTATAATCCCTACGACACCCAGATCAGCATATCTTTCCCGTCTACATATATTGTTTTATTCCACCAAAGAAAAGAAATATACCTCAGAGCGGGAAATTGCAATCCCTTTCGAACTCCTTCAGAAAGTGTCAGAAAAGTTTAATGAGAGAAATTGATGAAGGCGCATCAAAACATAGAGCAATATGAACACACAAAATTGGGCAGTAAAGCACGCAATAACGAAATGGCACTATATACAAAATTTCGTACAAGTAATAAGTCAGTAATCACATTTCCGAAAAAAGCCCAATTGTACGGAACACTTCTTTTCTTTCTCCTATTGTGTGAATCCTGCAAAAGTCTTCTAAGCAGGGAAAAAGAAGAAAAAATTTTCGGATTGTCCCTGAGTATGGATTATAAAGAAATTGAAAGATACATCGATTGCACAACCGAACTGAACTTAGCAATAAATGGATTTTACTGCTCTGGAACAATTAAACTGAATCTAAAAGAGATTGGAGGAAAAGGCATAGCCAAGGTTTTTGTTATCGTTAACATGAATTTGCAAAAGGAGCCGCAAGAGTTTGTCATGGAGTTTGATGACGAGTATTATGAAGGTAATTACGAGGAGTTGTTCGAGTGGCTCACCAAGTATATTCGGCAAAAGCCCAGATTCACCGAGCAACCTCCTTTCATTTCGTTTATTGGCAGTGGGATAAAAATGAGAAGAGATTGGCTCTACGGAGATAAAGTGTTACATCTGGTTCTATATGAATACCATAGTTCATCGTGGGTTTTCCTCCTTTACGGATACTCCCAGCTTGAAAATGTCAAAACCCCGTAGAGCGCCATACGAATGGATGGGAAACTTATCCGCTCAACACTTCTGGTCAGGATTTGATTTGCTTCAGAAGGATTTATGGGGGAGATTTCACGGTGTGGCACGGTTCCAGTTTTGTTTCACTGCTTTCAAATTCCTCACCCAGTCCCGCCATTTGACCCTGCGGATGGCAGATTTGCGGAATTTTTCCCGGTAGACTTCTTCAGGCATTTCTGACGAGGAAAGAGGGAGATAAGCGTTCATCCCGATGGGCTGAAATGAGGCTTCTTTCGTGAGCGGTGCTTTGCGGTTCCAAGGGCATACCTCCTGGCAGATATCGCATCCAAAAAGCCAGTTGTCAAGCGTTTCTATCACCTCTTCAGGAAAATCTCCCTTATGTTCAATGGTCCAGTAAGAAATGCATTTTCGAGCATCCAGAACCCAGGGCTGGATAATCGCCTGGGTGGGACAGGTATCTATACATCGGGTGCAGGTTCCGCACAGATGCCCGACAAAAGGAGCATCAGGAGGAATTTCCACATTGACCAGCATTTCGCTGATAAATAGCCATGAGCCGAGTTTTGGATGTATCAGGCAGGTATTTTTTCCGATGAACCCCAAGCCTGCCAGCATTGCTATTTCTCTTTCCAGAATCGGTCCGGTATCCACATAAATTCGGTATTCCAGTTCAGGAAAATCCTTTTTCAGCCAATGCGCCAGGTGCTCCCATTTTTCTCTCAACACCCGGTGATAATCCTTTCCTACCGCATATCGGGCAATGCGTCCGTACGGTTCTTCCGGTGGTTGTTCCTCGGGCGGAAGATAGTTCACTACGGCGACCAGAATAGATTTGGCTTCGGGCATAATTTTCGCAGGGTCTGCCCGCTTCTCTTTTGTCCTTTCTATATAATCCATCTGCGCTTGATAGCCCAATGCCAGCCAGCAGAAGAATTCTTCACGATGAGGAAGAGGCTTCACCGGTGCAACCGCTAAGGCATCAAATCCCAATTTATGAGCCTCTTTCTTCATCGCTTCCCATATTTCCGCCCTTGCCCGCATTGATGAATTCATTCTACCTTTCCGAAATCAGTCAAATATGTTCTGCGGTTTTTCACCTCTTTCCTCCTGCCGCCATTTTAATTATCAGGGATAAAATTGTTTTTGGAGAACGGGATTGGAATCATCCGGAGGGAAAGTGCAGTTGGAGAAGCACAATGCAGACTTCTATGTGGAGCGAATGAAAGCCAGCCTATGGAAAAGGTTTCAGAAGAGCCTTTCCGGAGCGGATATTCTAATCCTCGGCGTCACCTTCCAGCCCGATGGCGGGGAGAAAGCAGATGACCTCGCCCTGAATATCTTTCGCAAATTTCTGCAGGAGGGTGTCGCCGTGCAATATCATGACCCTATGGTACCCGCATTATGCTTGGATGGTGAATGGTTTCTCAGTCAGGGATTATTTGAATCTTTCCTACAACAGCAGGATGGAGTGCTAATTCTCACCCCCCATTCAGTTTATGATTGGGCGTATATCGTGAAAAATACTGCACACATTTTTGACCCGCACAATATCATCGCCTTCCCTGCTGAGAATGTGGAGAAAATCTGATTTTTTCTGGTGCACAGACTTTCTCATCTTTCACCCCGGGACAGATATATCTGCTCTACGGGTAAGCCCTCTATGAAGCGAACTCAACACATTCTGGTGCTCAAATTCAGCGCAATGGGAGACCTCATTCTCATCACACCAGCGCTCAGAGCATTAAAACAGCAATATCCCGATTCGCATCTCACGCTTGTAGTTGCCCAGCACAATGTTTCACTTCTTTCCGCCTGGAAGTATATTGATGAAATTCTTCCAGTTGATGTGCCTTTTCAACGCTCCTTCTCCTTTTCCGATATTCTGGGATTTGCGAGATTTTTGTTTTCTCTCACCTCACGACGATTTGACCAAGTGTGGAATTTTCAGTTTAATGCGCGGAGTTATCTGATAGAAGTTTTCACGCAGAGAAGTTGGAGGAAAAAAATTCACGCCTTGAAAAATCTTTCATCCGTGATTTTCCTGCCTCCCTCGGTTCGAGGGAGAAAAAGGCAAAAAGGCTATCCAGTGGATATGTCGTTAGAAGAACTAAAAAAAGCAGGAATTCCCATTGCAGGCACTCAGCTGGAATTTTTCTTTTTCCCCGAAGAGCGGGAAGAAGCAGAGTCATTTCTTTGCGGAATTCCTTCTGATGCCGTAATTATAGGGATCAATCCTGGGGTGAACTGGGAAAGTAAGCGGTATCCTGAAGAGCGATATGCCGAGGTTGCCAATCGTATTATTGAGGAATATGGTGCCTATATTGTAATTTTTGGTGGTCCGGATGATGTGCAAAAGGCGAAAATGGTGGAGGAGAAAATCCGGTATTCTGACCGTGTGAGAAATCTGGCGGGGAAAACGCGGACGATGAATATTGCCGTGGGCGTGCTGGCGCACTGCCGGCTCTGCATTACGAACGACAGCGGACTGATGCACTGCGCCGCCGCAGTGGGCATTCCCACCATCTCCATATTTGGAGGAACTCATCCTTCCCTGCACGCACCTCGTGGACCGAACCACATTGCCCTTTTCGGAGGAAATGACCTTCCCTGCGCTCCCTGCTACCGGTATCACTGCACTTATTCCATCAACCGAGCCTGTCTGCACTCCATCACTCCGGAATCCATTCTTTCGGCTGTTCGCAAGTTGCTTCCTCAGAACTCTTAAAGCAGTAACCTCGCCGCAGAGTAAAAAGTTTGCTATTCTATATGTATGATGAAAGGAGAGGAAGGGAGTTATCAGGGAGCGGAACATTTTCGCAAGCAACTGCTTTCGCCGGGGGAAATAACTCTTTTTGAAGTCATTCCCCCTCCAATTCGCTATCCCCCTGAGAAAATCCGGGAAAGGGCGAAAAAAGTTGCTGAAATTTTGCGAGACCTGCCGGTAGATGCCATCAATCTGCCTGAAGTGCGGGATGAATCAAGAAATGGCAAAAGAGTTCTTTCGTTTATGCCCAAGATTCCGCCGCAAAGATTTGCAAGAATCCTCCGTTCTGAGGTGAAAAGAATGGGGCAGCCGGCGCCGGAATGTCTCATCAATAGATGTGTGGTGTACACCCACCGAGAAAATCAGAAGAAATGGCTTTATCGCACAGTAGTGAAATCTGGCTTTCGCTCTCTGATACTGGTGGGCGGAGAGAGCAGTAAAATCCGATATCCGGGTCCCAGTGTGATTCAGGCGGTTCAGATGGTCCGCAGTCTTCCAGTAAATCCGGTGAATCTGGGCGGGATCACCATACCCACGAGGAGGGCTCCACAGTCGGAGAGGGATGAGCCGAACCGCCTGATTGAGAAATCTCGTGCAGGCATTCAATTTTTCATCTCCCAAATTTTGCTGGAAGTAGAAAGTATGAAAAGGCTGATTCAGGATTACGCCGTGGTCTGTGAAAAATATAATGTCCCGCCCTGTCGGATTTTCCTTAGTTTTGCTCCGGTTTCCTCTCCTAAAGACCTTTCATTTCTTCGCTGGCTGGGAGTGGAAATTCCGGATGATGTCGCTCAATATCTACTCGAAAAGCCGGACGAGACCCTGAATCGTTCCCTTCGCTACGCTCAGCATCTGTGGGAGGATTTTATGGAATGGCTGAATGCGCAGCGTTTTTCCATCCCTGTGGGCATCAATGTGGAGCATGTGATGAGTTATAACCTGAATGCCAGTGCGGAACTGACCAAAAAATTGTGCAGGAAAGGCTCTTGAAATGCGGAAGCATCCTTTGGCGCTTTACGGAATTTTTCCCAGAACCGAGAGTTTGGTGAAAGCGACTCAGGACCAGGAAAGAGGCAGAATTTCCCCCGAGGAGTTGCAAGGCTTTTATGAGCAGGATTTTCGCTTCTGGCTTCAAATTCAGAAAAACCACGGTGCTTCTCCTCTGGTAGACGGGATGCTGAACTGGGATGACCCGTTTCGCCCACTTGCAGAAATCTGGGAAGGGCTCAGTCCGGGACCTCTCACCCGTTTTCTGCAGACCAACACTTTCTACCGCCCTTTGCAGACTGTTGGACCTCTTCATTTGCGGGCTGACATTTTGCTTCCGTGGAGTCTGAAATATTTTCGCAGGGAAGAAGAGGAATGGGCGGTTTGTTTGCCCGGACCGGATGCCCTTCATCGCCATTTCTCCTCTTTTTCGTCAAACGCATCCTACGCTTTAGGCTTGAAAATCCTCCAGCCCATCCTTCAATTTCTCTTCTCAGAACGAAAATTTTCCACTTTCCACCTCTGCGAGCCCTGGCTGAATCTCAAAACATTGTCCAAAGAGCAGAGAAAAAATTATGCTTCCATCCTTTCTGACCTGCCCTCGCTACCATACATTCTTCATCCACATCCGATATCACCATCCGCTTTGCCCTTCTATCTGGAACTTCCCATTGCAGGCTTATGCGTGGATGTTACCGCCTTTCCCCCCAAAGACTGGAAAGATGCGCCATGGAACCCTGAAATTTCCCTCTATCTGGGCATTGTGGATATGAGAAACTCCCGCCTGGAGAAAGAAGAATGGCTGAAGTCCTATCTGGAAATGGTGACGCAACACCCCTTCCTTTCTCTTGAGCATTCGCTCATACTCACGGTGAACATAGACCCATTTTTTCTTCCCGCAGAAATTGCGGAAAGAAAATTCTCTCTCCTCAGTCGGCTATGTTCCGATTCCTCACTCACGAAATAGGGAGTCTCGCAAAGCCCAACTGGAGGGTGAAAGCCCTCACGAATAAACCTCTGGTTCAAAAAGATTTGGAAGAAGTAGAGCGATGGGGAAAACTTTTGGGTCTGGACATTCAACCTCTCAAAGACCTTTTAAAGAAGGGAAATTTTGGTTCAGAAGAGAAAAAGCAAATAATTCACTGGTCTTCCCTTTTTGCGGTAAGACTTCTGGAGAAGGCAGGGTTAGACTATGTCTTTGATGGGGAACAGCATCGCACCGAAATGTATGAGTATCCGATTCGGCACATTGAGGGGATGCGATTTCTGGGCTCTGTCCGCTCTTTTGACAATAAGTATTATAGAAAAGCCGCCTGCACTTCCCCCCTGAGGCTGAAAAAACCCTATCATACGGAAGAATTCCTCCTCATCCATCAAATCGCTTCAAAGCCCGTCAAAATTCCCCTGACCGGAGCACATACTCTGATGGATTGGTCATTTGATGAATATTATTGTCGGGATATACTGCCCTGGGATTGTTCATCGCTTTCCGAAAGCAGGAAAGCCTTTCTGAAAGATATGGCAGAGCAGGTGATTCGCCCGAACATCCAATCTCTGGTGGAAGCCGGCACGGAGTGGATACAAATTGACGAACCATCTGCCACCACGCATCCTGAAGAGGTACCGATGTTTTTGCAATCCTTTCACCAAAGTATCCATTCCTTCTCTGCTCAATTTTCCATCCATATCTGCTTCAGTGACTATGCTCATTTACTTCCGCACATATTTCAAATACCCGATACGCCGATTTTCTCTCTCGCTCTGGAATTTGCTAACCGGGACAGCAAAGAGCCTGGAATCACGGAGGAGAAACGCCCCGGTTATTCCATTCTGAAACGATTTGCTGACCAAGAACTTTCTTTCAAAATCGGTCTGGGCGTAGTGGACATTCATACCGATTTTGTGGAGCCGGTGGAACTCATTCGTGACCGCATTCTTTACGGTGTGAAACTCTTGAAAGACCCGGAAAAAATTCTGGTCACGCCGGATTGCGGTTTACGCACGAGAACCTGGGAGATTGCATACGAAAAACTCTGCCGAATGACTGAAGCCTCCCACCTTGCCTCTAACCTGCTGTAATCTGATATTCCCGTTTCAAGGGCAGGCAGTCTTGCTGATGATTTTCACGGAGAAGGAAAGAGGACAACCGCTTCTAACGCTCGGTCAATTCGGGCTTTCAATTCCGTGAGATGCTGAAAAGTTCCATAATCCAGTTTATCTCCAACGGTCAGGAACAAATCCTGGATTTTTCTCGAAATCTCTCTGAGTAAAAAGCCGGATGTGATGGATGCTTCGGATGGCAAATCCGGATTGCGAGAAGTATACAGCGAGACGAGTTGCTGAACCCAGAGAACTTGAAATTCTTTCCTCAAAACAGAAAGAGCAATGGGCGTTTGCTTGTTTTTTGTATCCCATAAATCCTGCCATACTGCTTTGTCCAGATAACCCACCAAGAATGGGATATCCACGACAATGCCCTTCGGGCGCTCTTGCGCTTTCTGCATATACAATGCCTTTTGAATCCGCTGAAGGTTTCTGGGGTGCAGAAGTCGGGAAAGCACGCTTCTGCGGATATTCGTTACCTGCTCCACGAGGGGATATTCCAGCGGTTCCGTATAATCAATATTTCTCCCCCAATGAAGCCAGCGAGAAAGATGTGCCTTCTGAAGCAATTCTGGAGGGAAAGTAAAAGGCTCGTCAGAAAATATCTCTTTCTGCAGAATGTACAATGCCTTTTCCTGCATTTTCGCAGGGACAGGGTTCAAAGGCGGTTTTTCTGCCGAATCTCCTTGATGCACGCGAGAAAATTCCACGCCTCCTACAAACTTTGCAAGGGCGTGTGCAGACCTCCGCATCATCCCCAGAAAGACACTCAATGCATACCGGAAATCTTCAAACGGTTTCTTCTGCTGGGTAAGATGTTCGGGAATTTTTTCCTTTAATTCTTTTGCGATGGCAATTCGATTTTGGGCGAAATCTATTGGGTTTGCGCCCAAGTCCCACCATTGGCTGAAGGGGTCTCCGGAATAAGGCTCTTCGCTCCAGCCGAAAGTATCTTCGTCCGTTCCATACCTCAGAGGCTCTTGCCCGGCGCGAGAGGCTATTCCTTGAAGTACTGGCAATTCTTCTTCCGGTGTTTTGGCATTGGTGGGAAAATAAGCGTACTCAATCGCCCACATATCATATTCTCCGATGGTTTTCGTGAAGAAATCACCTTGCGGAACGCCAGGCGGAGCAAGGTTAACAGGCAAATAATCCATTATGGAGGAAGAAAGACCCATCTTGCCCGTTATGTCCGTTTGGTGCAATTGCTTTTGCTCATCGTGGAGTAGCGAACCCTTGAAATTGTGGCGCAAGCCTAAGACATGGCCGATTTCGTGCCCGACAAGTCTGCGAATATAATCTTCCACGAAATCTTTCGGCACTTCACCTTTCCCGGAAAGCACAGAATACGCCAGTAAACTCTCAGAAACTTCTTGTGCCAGCAAAGCCGAATAATCACAGTAAGAGAAAGGAAGGTAATGGAAACGGGGAAACGGAAGAGTTCGCGGTTCTATTTGAAGTTTATAGAGCCATTGAATGCTCCGAATCGCTTCACCTTCAATCAAAACATCGGCGTCCAGTATTTCCCCCGTTACGGGATGCACCCTTGCCGGACCAACGCCGGCAAAACTGATATCGGAAGAAATAATCCAGCGCACGGTATTGTACCGCACATCCGCAGGGTCCCAATCGGCATCATCAGGTTGAATGCGCGCTTCAATGCCATTTTCAAATCCAATTTGTTCAAATGCCTTATTCCACATCAGAATTCCGTCTATTACTGCCTGGCGATATTCCTTCGGCGTAGTGTTTTCTACCCAGAAAACGATAGGTTTTACCGGGGCAGAGCGTTCTGCATCCGGATTCGCTTTCTTCAGATTCCACCGAATGATGTATCGCACAAAAGGCTCTTTCGGATTCGTCTGGGTGAAATCTTTGATTGCCACATAAAAATGCCCAACCCTGTCATCTGCAAAACGCGGAACATAATCGGAAGTTTCCGGCAGGTCAGAGATACTGTACCGAATTCCCAGCCATAAACTCCGTGCATCTGGAATCCCTTCAATATACACATCATCATCAGTTTGGAAATGGTACATAATTCCCAACTCCGCATTTTGAGGAAATACCTTGAAATACGGGATATATGAACCTTCAGAATTCAAGCGATAAGAAGCATTGAATCGATTTTTCAGCACCGATTTCATCCCCACATAATCCGAAAGCAAAAAGGGGCGCAGGTCTATGAGAACCGATTTCGCGTCCGGATTTTTTGCCGATATAGGAAAAGTGGCCATCAGAGAATCGGTAAACGCATGCTCTACTGCCCTTTCCAGTTCACTTCCCTTCTTCACAGTGAAATACGGATTTTTGCGAATCAAAAATATCTGTTCCCCTTCCTGCCTAAAAACGACGACGAACTCATCCATAGATAATCCACCGAGAAAACCTCTTACCCCCAGCCCTTTTTCCAAAGCAGTCAGAAATAAAAATTCCTTCCCCAATTGCTCCGGCTTAAATTCCAGATAGAGATTTTTCTTTCCCTCATAAAAAGTGAAAAGCCCCTCTTTTTTCTCTAATCCTCTGATGGCATCCTGAAATTTCTTCTTCTCCGGGTCCTCCTTTTTGGCACGAGCACGATAGGGGACGGGAACATCTGCCGGTCCAGTATATGCAGAAAATCCAAAAAGTAGCCAGAAGGCAAAAATCATCCCTGTGAACGCCTTTTTATTTGTTTTCATTAGACTCACCCTCCTTTTCCTTTATTGCAAAAGGTCCTCCGTAAATTCCGAGGTCTGAGCGGGTGCCGTCCGGGTCAAGGATTCCGGCATCTCCGGCATCCACAGCAGGGGAATCCGGAGAAAGTTGAAAGAATTCTTCATCGGAAAATAGCGGGTCAGCAGAGATATTTCCGTTTTTCCCGATTACTTCCCCCAAACCTTCCACTTCTTTTTCCTTGTTTCCTGAAAACAGATTAAAACGGATGCGGAGGTTTTCAGGCTTCGCCACATTCCATAAGCCCACGCGCGGGCAGACCCAATACTCTCTCCCCCCATTTCCCCAAATAATATTGTTCACCAGCACCCCTGAAGTATTCTCGGACCAGAACGCCACACCACAGTTACCATTTTTGGCAATCACACTGTTCCAAACTTCAATTCTTGCATTTCCAAAAGCAATGATGCCCCATCCCAATTGATGCGCAACCAGAGAGTTTTTCACCACCACCAAAGCATCAGAAAATGCCCCAATTCCTTTCCAGTAATCTTTTACGGTAACCCGGACCAGCAGGGCGGAAGCATCCCAGGTCACTCCTACTCCAGCCCCCCTACCCTTTTGAATGAGCGTATCGGTAATTATCGCCGTGGAACCGCGATATAAAGCAACTCCGTCCCAGGAATTATCTCGAATCACGCTATTGCGGATAGAAATGACCGCACCCTCCCGCCCAAATACCCCGCCTATTCCCACCACCACGCCTTCACGCTCTTCATTATTTGCCTCAATAAGCACATCGTCAAGCGAAACACGGCTATTGCGAACTACGACAGCAGCATCAGTTGCATTCCCATCTGCATCACGCCTGCCCCCGGTGATTTTGAGATAGGATATCGTCACATCCGGGGCATTTTCCACTAATATTCCGTATCCTGCATTCGTCTGAAGAATCGTCTCACCTACACCTTTTCCTCGCAGAGTTACAGATTTCCCTCTTATAGCAAATCCCCGAAAGTAAGACACTCTGGTCTTTGGCTCCAAGCAATTTCCGCAGAACTCCTCGGATTCTTCTACGGGGTCAGCCGCAAAAACACCCTTCCTGATAAGAAGAACCGCTTTATCCGGCACCTGGTCCAGAGCAAACTGCAGGTCGCCAAACGGGTCGGTGGGACTGCCAGTACCCAACTTCCCATCCTCCCGTAACTCCACATAATATACTTTCCCTTCCTCCCACCCTGTCAAAACCATAAAAAATAGAAACAAGCAAAGTTTCCCTATCTGGCTCACATCTAAATACATTATACGAACCCTGGCAGGTTTTTCTTGACCAAGGGACATTCTCATTCATTCTTTATCAGGATTGGGAATTTTTCGCAAAAATCGAAAATTAACCAAATCAGAAGCATTATAATTGAAATTCGGTAAAGCAAGTGCGAAATCATAGTAGCCAAAAAGGAGGGAAAAAATGAAAAAAATTTCTTCTCGTATGCTGATTCTTCTCTGGACATTTGCTTTTACGGCTCCGACAGAGAAAGAGTTACTGCAAAGTATACTTGAGCAACTGAAACTCATACGACAGGAACTCTCAATGCTGAGAGAAAGCCTGAAGGGACCTACCGCAGGTACGGAAATCTTATCTTCACTTCAAGAAGAGATTCGTTCCCTTCGTTCAGAAATGGAGTTATTGAAAAAGCAAATAGAAAGGGCACCATCTCAAGCGCAGGAACCAGCGCCCTCTCCAACTGTTCCACCTTCTCCGCCCTCGGAGGTAGAGGTTTCCATTGAAGGAAGCCTCTTCCTTGGTTCAGAAAATGCTCCTGTGGTTGTTGTGGAATTTACCGATTACGAGTGCCCATATTGTGCCAGACATTTTCGCGAAACTTTGCCAAGAATCCGGGCAGATTATGTGGAAACGGGAAAAGTCAAATATATCCTCAAAGATTTCCCTCTAAGTTTTCACATGCAGGCGAAACCAGCCGCAATTGCTGCTCGCTGTGCAGGAGCACAGGAAAAATACTGGGAAATGCACGACCGACTTTTTGCTCAGCAGAGAAATCTGGGTACGCAACTTTTTCAGCAGTTGGCTCAAGAACTGGGGTTAAATCTGCAGACTTTTTCCCAGTGCCTGAATTCCGGAACCTTTGATGCGCAAATTGACGCAGATATTGCCTCGGCACGGCAAATAGGCGTGGCTGGAACACCCTCTTTCGTCATCGGAAAACCCACTGCCGCAGGAACCGCTTCAGGAACATTGGTCAGAGGGGCAGTTCCTTTTGAAAGGTTTCAGAGAATCATTGAATCTTTTCTCCATCCCTCCACTCGGGGGCAAACCAGGACCACCCCTGTCCAAGAGCAGAAGCCTGCACCTTTACCTCCGGAACCACAAACCCCCAGAGCCGCCACAGTTCGCGCTTCCATAGATGATGACCCAATTCTGGGAAACCCCGATGCTCCGGTAACCATCATTGAATTCTCCGATTATCAGTGCCCGGTATGCGCTCGTTTCTGGCGCGAGGTCCTCCCACGATTGAAAAAGGAATATCTTTTCCCCGGCAAAGCACGCTTGATTTATCGAGATTTCCCCATTGCTTTTCACCCGAATGCGCAAATTTCTGCTGAATCTGCCCATTGCGCAGGCGAGCAGGGGAAATACTGGGAGATGCACGATATGATATTTCAAAATCAAAAAGACCTTTCAGCGGAAAATTTGAAACAATTTGCCCAGCAGATGTCGTTAAATCCTTACCTTTTCAATGCTTGCCTGGAATCCGGCAAATATCGTGAGGAAGTTCTAAAAGACCTCGAAGATGCAAAGAAAATCGGCGTGCGCGGTACTCCTTCCTTCGTTGTTGGAAGAACTCAAAAGGGTAAAGAGGTGGAAGGAACCCTGTATACCGGCCTGGGCTCGGTAGATACCTTTTTCGCCCGCATTGATTCCATCCTTTCGGAAGAATAGTATAGTTGCTTTCAAACACCATTTATGACAACGCAGACAGATTTATTGAGGGTTTTTTGCGCTTGTCCACAGCCCGGAATGATGAAACGGGATACAATAGTTTAGGAGGGTATGAATGAAGATTAAAGCGCAATATAGCAAAATTTCCCAATGTAGAGGAGCAAATGAAGAGAAAAGAGTAGTATTTTTTTCGGTGCAGAAGAAGCGTTTATGGTAAAACAAAATTTGCAGATGAAAGAAACAGAGCCAGAAGCAGAATCCCGAGGAAAATGGTGGAAAAAGATAGAGGAAATACCGGTAGAATGGCTGAAAAACCAGGCGAAGGGCATTATTCTGGATGTAGATAATACTCTGGTGAACTGGGGCGAAGACGAGGTCTCTGCTGATGTGCAACAGTGGTTGAATCAGGTCAAATCCGTGGGACTCCAGGTCTGTCTGCTCTCCAATACCCGAAATAGCCGGCTGAGTCGATGTCTCCGTTTTTTTCACTTCCCCTATGTTGCTCCAGCCTGGAAACCGCTTCCTTTTGGATACTGGAAAGCATTACGGCTATTGAATCTTGAGAAAGAAGAAGTTTTGGTGATTGGAGACCAATTGTTGACAGACATTTTCGGAGCGCGGCTCGTGGGGTTTCGCGCTTTATGGCTTCCACCCAGGAGTTCCAGGGAATTTATTCTCACCCGCCTGATTTCGAGGAAAATAGAGCAATGGCTGAGCCGAATTCTTCGCCCACTTTAATTCTCGGCGTTGCCGATTGGGGAGTGCAAACTCTGCTAAAAGTTGTCGCACAGAAATTTCCTTGGTCCGGAATCGTTCCAGTGGAAAAAGGAAAGGATGCTTACGAAGAAGCGCGCAAAGCGGAAACTCCTGTATTACTCTTAGATGCGGAACTTCCTTATCTAAAAGGGATGTATCTGTGCCGTATGCTCAAGCAACATCCAAAATTTTCCTTCATACCTATTGGATTGATTGTGAAGGACGAAGAAGGGCGAAGAAAACTGGAATCGTTGGGAATTTTTCCCGATGTGATTTTCGTGATGCCTTTCACAGAAAAGGACGCGGAGGAGAATCTCGCCACCCTCTTTCACCTTGCTACTGAGGCAGGACAACGCTTTTCTCTACCCCCTCTGGAAAATTTCCTCGATGTCACACAGGAATCTCTCAGCCTCTTTTTCCACCAAGTGCATTCACTGATGAAATTTCAAGAGGAAATCACAGGTCTTCCTGGGGAGAAGATTCTACAGAAGTATGTTGAGGAGGTCCAAAGATTCGCTTCGGCAGAAAAAGCATTTCTCCTGCAGTTTGATGCGTTGGGCACATCGTTGATAGGCTCTGCTTGTGCCGGATACTCTTCAGAAGCATTTCGCAGTTTCTGGGTGAGACCGGAAAATGGGAAATTCTTAGGAAGCATCCTGAATTCACCGAAATTTGAACTTTTTACCCCCCAGCAATATGCTCTCGAAGAATCTATGAAATGGTTGGTCGGTGAAGAAGTGGTAGGATTTCCCCTGAATCTGGAGGAGGAAATTCTGTGCAATCACTGGTGGGATTGTGGAACGCCGGCTTGCTGCATCTATCAAAGAAAGCGGAAAGGCCTGCAGGTGCAATCCGGTGCGATTCAGATGAAAGGCGAATCCATTGCCTTGGTAACGATGAAAAAAACTTTCGGAATTGTGCTCATAGCAAATGCGCAATCCCTGGTTTTATTTTCTCCATTTGCCCACCGAGTGCTGAAAGGATTTACCAATACCATGCTGGGTTTCCTCGACCGCACGCAGGCGACAGAAGAGTTGCAGAATCAGGTATCTTTTCTGAATATGCTTCAGGAAGCCAGCACTTGGATGACTCGCTCCCTGGATTTGCGGGAAACTCTTCACAACATTATCCAGACGATTACGCGCACTTTGGATGCCGGACGCGGTTCGGTGATGCTTTTGGAGAGCGATGGCTTCCTGCGGATTTATGTGGCTACGGGCATTGAACCTGAAATAGCCCGAAAAGTCCAGATTAAACCAGGTGAATCGCTTGCCGGATGGGTGTTCGTCAATCAGAAACCTCTGCTCATCACAGATATAGAAGAAACTCCTTTTGCCCAAACGATGAAAGAAGGATACGCCACGCGCAGTGCGCTGGTCGTGCCTTTAATCAGTGATGGAGAAGTCATGGGCGTGCTCAATCTTGCCGATAAGAAAACTGGAAAACCTTTCACCCAACAAGACCTGGACTTGTTGAATATCATCGCCAATTATGCGGTAGTTGCCCTCAAGAATGCCCGATTATACTGGGAATTGAAAGATAGTTACTTTGCCACCATTCGGGCACTGTCGGAAGCCATTGAAGCCAAAGACCCATATACAAAAGGGCATTCCGATAGGGTAGCGTTATATACGGAAATCACTGCGAAAGAAATGGGCATTCCTCCTCAGACTCTGGAACTTTTGCGGATGGCTGGTATCCTCCACGATGTGGGCAAAATTGGCATCCCGGAATCTGTTCTACTGAAACCCACCCAACTTACCGAAGAAGAATTCAAGATTATGCGGAAGCATGCGGAATACGGGGATGCCATCATTCAACCCATTAAATTCCTCTTCAGCGTTCGCCCTGCGGTGCGAAGCCACCACGAATGGTATGCGGGTGGCGGATATCCAGATGGATTAAAAGGAGAAGAGATTCCTTTAATAGCCCGGATTATGGCGGTAGCCGATGCCTTTGATGCGATGTGTTCAGAGAGAAAATATCGTCCGGCTATTCCTGTGGAGAAAACTCTTGCCATACTTGAGGAAAACGCCGGTGTGCAATTTGACCCAGAAGTTGTGGATGTCTTCGTAAATCTGGTGAAATCCAAAAAAATTCCTCCTCCTTCAGAACTGCGAACATAGATGGCAATTATTCTGGAAGGTGCTCCGGTAGTGAAGAAATTGGAGGACGAATTGCGGGAAATACTCCCTTTATTACCTCGTCCTCCGAAACTGGCTTTCTGGTGGAATTCTTCCATTCCCGAAGTTGCCGCCTATGTGAGGAGCAAAAAGAAGAAGGCTGAAAAGTTCTCCATACAAATTGAAGAAGTAGATATAGCCTCCTGTGTGGACGCACGGGAAGCACTGGCAATATTCGAGCAGGAACTGAACAGAGGGAAAGTTGACGGGGTAATGGTAGAAAGGCCGCTGGGTTTAGGTCTGCAACCGGATGATGTATTGAAAATTCTTACCCCCGAATTGGATGTGGAAGGTCTACACCCCTATCATCTGGGCAAATTATTCTCTGGTTCGCTGGAGCGTGTTCCGCCGACTGCTGGAGCGGTTATGGAAATTCTGGATTATTATCGGATTCCTCTGGAAGGAAGGCGGGCAGTCATCGTGGGCAGGAGTATGATTGTTGGACGCCCGCTCTTTCTGCTTCTGCTCCATCGGCACTGCACTGTCACCCTCTGCCACACCCGCACCAGAAACCTTGCGGAAATCACGCGAACAGCAGAAATTTTGGTCGCTGCCGCTGGAGCCCCCCGAATGATTACAGGCGATATGATTTCTCCAGATTCAGCGGTCATTGATGTGGGGATAAATTATGTGGATGGAAAAATGGTGGGTGATGTTGAGCAAGAAACCGTTGAACCAAAAGCCGCATATCTCACCCCGGTTCCCGGCGGTGTGGGTCCGGTTACTTCTATTTTTGCCCTTCGCCAGTTTGTTGGTCTCTGCTTCCACCGAATATCCGCTCACTCTGTCAGCTGATGAACTGGAACTGGTTCCACCCGGCTTGCTCCTCGCCCGCGGAAATGTTCGGATTTTCTCCTCGTTGGGGGAAATCCAATCAGAATCGCTGGAATATTCCTCAGAGACGGGATTAGTCCACATCCCGAATTCCGCTCTCGTTTCAGGCACCTTCTTTTCTTTTACCGCAATGGATTTGTCTTTCCATCTTGCAGGGGAAGAAGGAAATTTTCAGCAGGCAATGGGCGTTTTTCAGATTGCTGAAGGAGGGCAAATTTTCTTCTCCGCCGACCGGGGCAATTTTCAATCCCGCACTCTTCATCTGTCGGAAGTTACCCTTGCACCTTACTCCCCTGTGGAAAAAAGTTTGATTCGCTTGCACATCTCCGCCTGGACTGTGCAGTTAGATGAGAAGTGGACTTTGCTGGAAAACGCTGATTTTTACCTTTTCGGCTCCCGATGGTTTCGCCTCAAAAAACTCCGAAAAAGTTTGAAGACATCCGAATCCTTGTTTCCCGCAATCGTCGGTTTTGGTTTCCACCCCGACAGCGGTCTTCGGTTCAGTTTGAACACCCAATATTCCTTTTCCCCTTTCTTTTCATCTACCTGGGAAATAGGAGGTATGACGAAAAAAGATTGGTTGGGCTCGGCGGAATTCTCTTATAAGCAAAACGCTTTCCTGCTATACGGACGCCGTTTTCAGGTGAATGATTTTTATCAGGGAAGCCTTGTGCTTTTTCGCCCATCTGCCGGGGTGCTTTTTCCCATTTCCTATCGGAGAGCAAACTTCCTTCTCCGGGCAGAAAAGCAGTGGCTGGAGGAAAAAAGCGTCTCTGGCGAAAGAAATATCTTATCCATCTCCGCTCGCCTGCCCATTGCAAAGTTTGGGAAGGATGCTCGCTTGATTTCTGCAGGATGGATGCTCCGGGAAGAAAATGAACGGGATGGGAAAGACTCTCATCGCAACTATTGGAATGCTGATTTGCAATTTGAACGAAGGAAGAGAGAGAGCCTTTTCGTTATAGGATGTGGTCAAGCAAATGAAAATCGCAGCAGTCCTTGGGTTTTTGCCCGAAATCGCGAATGGAATGCTATTTCATTCTGGTGGCAAAATCGGGTATCTCCTCACTGGGAAATCGGCGGGGGAGCACAATACGATTGGAAACGGCACTATTTTCTTCAAAAACATTTTATGCTCGGATACCATTACCGAGGGTTAATTTTTTACCTTTTGGCCTCGCCAGAAACTGCTGGCTTAAATTTATGGCTGGGGATAGAGGGATTCTAAAAGTTCATCTAATCACAGATGGAAAAGCGGGGCACAAGCATATGGCTCAGGCGGTGGCAAAAAGATTGAATGAAGCAGAAGAGCATATCTGGAATTTTCCTTGGTGGATTTCCCTGCTTCGGAGTTTCTCACCGCTGATACCTCGCCATCAGGTGGATGTGCTCATCTTTGCAGGCGCACGAACTCTTCCATTGGCGCTGGGGTATAGAAATGCTCCCGGAGTACGTGTTGCGCTTTCCCGCCCTTTCGGATTACCTTCTTCCCTTTTTTCCCTGATCTGCCTTCCCAGGCACGACTTCCGCCGACCACCCAAGCCTCCGTATTTTCCGCTTCGGATTGCTCCATCACTCTATACTCCATCCGAAGTGAAAAGTGAAGCCTTTTTCTACCAGCGAAAAAATTCACTCCCGCCCGACCGACCTCGTCTTTGCATACTCATTGGAGGACACACCAAAAAATTTCGCTTTCCGGACCACCCCATTCTTCAGATGCTACAAAAAGTGATTCAGTGGAAAAAACAAAGCGGGTATGGTATTCTTTGCACCACTTCCAGACGCACACCACAGGAGGTAGAAGAACGCATAGAGAAAGAATTTGCCCGAGAATTTGAGGACTGGGTCCCCGCCCTACGAACAGGAGAGAATCCAGTTTCTGCCTACCTCGGAATGAGCAAAAAAGCCATCGTGACGGAAGATAGTTTTTTAATGGTTTCTGAAGCCCTTTCCGCCGGCGTTGACCTCTGGATTCTACGCCTCGGAATGAAAAGAAAAATGATTCGCTCTTATCAACTGCTTTCCGAGGAAGAAGGAGCCTTCTGGGCATATCCGGAAGAAGCAGAAACATTTCTGAACAGACAGGCGCAACCTGTGCCGATAGATGAAGCCAGCCGCATCAGCGACGAGATCCACCGACTCCTCGAATCGCCTCCCTCTAACCTGAGGCAGTAAGAGCGGGACCGATTTGCTCAAATGCCCAGCGAAGTAGAAAACCGTGGCGCATGCCCCATTCACTCACTATCACATAATCCACATCAAGCAAATTGTAGAGGAAAAGCCACTGGTAAACACCTGCAGGAAGCACATAAGCACGCTTTTCATCTATCAGAGGCATCATAATGCGTTGAGAAAGGGGAAGAAAGGCGCTTCTTCTCAACCAGCCTTCGAGCACCGACTTTTGAAGACGAAACCCGTGGACTTTCGCAGAATCGTATCGTTTGAGTCTCTGCCTCATAGCGGCAAGAGCGGTAATCGTTCCCCCCATCCCAACGACGATTCCTTTGGGAACCTTCAGAAGGAGATTTTCTTCTAACATTTTGTGGAATTTTTGAAAATCCTTTAATGTCGGCGGGTCATTTGCAAAAAATTTTTCGGTTAAATTCAGAACACCCAACGGACATAAATAGAGCATCTCTGGCTTCTGTGAACCATAGACAATCTGAGTGCTTCCTCCGCCTTGGTCTATCATCGTAAGAGGAGAGATATCGGGAAAAGCAGCTCGGACCGCAGTAAAGGCATATTCCGCCTCTTCTTCTATGGTAAGGATTTTCAGGGAGATAGGAAGTGCAGAAGCCAGTTGCTCGGTGTTTTCTGCCCGGCGAAGCGCCTCAGTTCCCAAAAGAAAAATGTGCTCTGCTCCCATATCCTTTGCTCTGACTATGCCCTTCTTTACCGCCGTCAGAGTCTCTGCAATAGATTCCGATGTCAGGAGATTTGCCTCAGCAGAAAGCCCTTTCCCAAGTGCAGTGATTTGCCCTTCAGTATGCAGAAATTTAAGGGAATTTCGTCGAGAAATTTCTGCGATTAACCAGCGAACAGAATAGGTTCCGATGTCTATGACTGCGACTCTCACCTGTGCTTTGCCCACAACTGTTGTTGAAATGCGACTTGGGCAAGGTGTTCCAGCATATCAGCAAGATAAAATGCTTTCCACAGGTCATCGCTTGCGGTGACAATCCCGTGATTTTGAAGAATTACCGCATTCATTTGCTTCAGGGCTTCTACAACCGCTTCATAATTGCTAATCTGCGCAGTGGTCTGCTGAATTACAGATATGCTTCTTGGAAAATATATGCGCTCCACCGTTGCTGGCACAAATTCGTCAGTATGAGCGGATAGGGCGATGCAATAAGGCGGATGCAGATGCAGAATTGCCCCGAATGAACTGTGCTGATAGACATACTGATGAAATGCATATTCGGAAGAAGGAACCCTATCGCCCACAAAAACTTGTAAACCCCGAGAGGAAATCGGCAGAAGTACAATGTCGTTTTCTGAAAGAGTGCCCAAGCAAGCACTCGCAGTGGAAAGATACATTTCATCGCCTGAACGCAGAGAAAGGTTACCTGATGTGGCCACAGTCAAGTTTCTTTGAAAACATAAATGCGCCACTTCAATGAGTTGCTTTATGGCATCCCGGCTGATTCCCATTTCCATTGCATTTTCCCTTCTACCTGCAAAATTCGTTCTTTCAATAAATATACCGCTTTCTCCCCTTCCATTTCCATCCCATTCCGAGATAAACGCCAATTTTTCAAAGTCAATTGTTCCTTTTCAGGCTCCATACTCGCCTCAAGAGATTCTAATTTCCCGTAGCGCAAGAATTGGGAAAGCCGAATGAACCTCCACTCTTCAGGACCCACCTCCAAATTTTCTGCCGTAATTTTTCCCTCCGTATGTTCCAGAACCACACGAGAAAATTTCAACACAGGAGGAGAAAAATTCGTTTCCCAGAACTCGCTTTTCAGTTTCCAATCACCAAATATGCCCTCCACTTGATTGCCTGAAACCCGATTCTGCATCAATATCCCTTCCGCACCTTGAACAGTGAACCCCGATAGGGAGAATTCAAATCCCGCGCTGAAGGTCAGGGAAACAATCGCAGACTTTTCGGAAAGGCGAAGTTCCACCCGTCCCGCTCTCAGTTTCCAATCCTTTTCCTCAAATGTTCCTCCTTTTGGGAAGAACACATCCAATCCTTTTTCCTTTTGCTTCAATATCACTTCTGGCGCTTCATAAGTCAGGGCGAAAAAAAGCAAACACACCGAAATAAGCAAAAATTTATTGCATACCTTCATAAAAACTTTTCCCCGGACAGGAAAAATCTACTCCGAAGAAATTTGCAAGTGTAGCGGCAACATCAGCAAAAGTGTTTCGGTCTCCCAGTGACACCCCTGCCTTGCCCTTCTGATAAGCCAGAAGGGGTACCCATTCCCGGGAATGGTCGGTGGAGGGAGTGGTTGGGTCATTGCCATGGTCTGCGGTAATGAGCAGTAAATCCGATATGGTCAGATATTCCAGAACCTGAGGTAAAGCACGGTCCAACCACTGAAGCGCTTGCGAGAATCCCACCGCATCATTTCTATGCCCATAAAGAGTATCAAAGTCGTTAAAATTCGCAAAAACAAACCCGTGAAACGATTTAGAAGCGAGGGCAAGAATCTTTTGAAAAACTTCTGAATTCGTGGAAGCAGGATATTTCTCCGTAAAACTCTGTTCCCCAAATATATCCCCCACTTTCCCCACGGAGCAGACAAATATACCGGATGTCTGCAGAACATCTAAGAAATTGCGGGCAACCGGAAGGCACAGGAAATCTTTGCGCAAATCATTTCGGCGATAAAAATTCCCTGCCTCTCCTTCAAATGGGCGCGCAATCACCCGGTCTACCCATTGATATTTTCTCGCCAGTTCTTGAACCTTCTGACACATCCGGTAAATTTCCTCCACATTTCCACCTACCAATTTGAGATGAACCGCAAATTGCATCACACTATCCGCAGAAGTATATAGAATCCATTTGCCACTCTTCAAATGTTCCACGCCATAAGTTTGAATAATTTCCGTCCCGGAAGCGGGCTTGCACCAGAGAAATTGCTGATGCAATTCCTTTTTTAGAATATTCAGAATCTCTTGCGAAAATCCATCAGGATGGAAGCGCGGTGGAGCGGAACGAATATATCCCATCAATTCCCAGTGCCCGGAAAGGGTATCTTTCGCTGGAGAAGCCGGCTTCATTTTTCCATAAGAAGCCAGCGGAGGAAAAGAGAACCGGTGAGGAAAGAGAATGTGAAACAGTCCGAGTCGCTCAAAGAGTGGTAATGAGGGATTGCCCGTAGCCCGGAGCACATTGGGAAGGGTAGCGCTTCCAACATCTCCAAACCGGGAGGCATCCGGTCCTTCGCCTATCCCCACACCATCCAGAATTACCAGAAAAGCCCGCATCCCACCCTATATCATACTTGCATATTTTTCCTCGACTTCAAGCAAGTATGGTGAATGCCTTGTTATGAGTTATAATGAAGATGGCGGTGGGAATGGAAGTTGATGAGTTATTGCGAGCGCAAAAAAGGGCAAGGATTTTTCGCTTTTCCATTGTCTTCTCATTGATTTTTATCGGAACAATTTCCGTGGTTGGTGTTCGCTGGATTCTCTGGAAAGCCGCTGCGCTGGAAAAGGAAATGTTTCAATTTCCTGAGCGTTCTGTTGCCCTTTCTTCGGTCCAGATTAAAATCTATGAGGCAGAGGGAGCCCTCTTGGCAGCAGAAGTGTTTGGCAAAAAAGAATTTTTCAATAAAGATACGCGTATTACCGTTGTAGAGGGGGTAGAAAAGGCGATTTTTTACGACGCGGGAGAGCAACAGGGAATGCTCACTGCAAAGAAAGCAGAATATTTTGAAACTGCCGGCAGAATAGTCTTCACAGGAAAAGTGCGCATCCGCTTGAAAGATGACACACGAATCCAGGCGAATACCGTTCTGTGGAATAAGTATGAGCGCATCTTGATGTTTCTAAATAAAGGAACCATCGCGGATGCAGAGGGAAATCGACTCACGGCCGAAATCGGCATTCTTTATACTCGCAATCGTAGAATGGACCTTTTTTCTTCAGTCCTGGTGAATATAAAATCCGAAAAGAAAAATTCCCTCCGGGCGGAATATCTCAACTATTTTCAGGACTTTCAAAGGCTGGAAGCCCACGGGAAAGAGGAAGCACAGCGAAGGTTCAAAGACTTCTCATATTATGCTCGCGGTTATGCCCTTGCTCAACCAAAATTTCGTTCAGAAAATGCCCAGTTGCAATCGGGAAATGCCAGAATATTTGCTCCCCATGTCAGTTTTGATATTCCAGCAAAAAAGGGAAGCGTGACAGGAGGAAAGGTGGAAGTTTCCGCAAAAAAGGGAAAAGCATTGCTGGAAGCACAATATATTGAATTCTACTGGGAATTGGGTTATGTATTCGCTAAAAATCGGGTGAGCATCTCGCTGCCCGGGCAGGACAGAAAAGTTTCCGGCGCTGAAGGAATTTTTGTAGAAAAGGAGCAAACTTTCAAAATCGCTAACACTGTGCAGGCATCAGGCAAGAATATGCTCATCTTCCCCGAGGCAGGAGCGGAAGAAGCAGAAGAAGGAACGCTTTCCGCACAGAATCTTACCATCCACCTATCCCCTCAGCGATTTTTTGCCGAGGGTTCAGTTGTGCTAATTCAAGGAAACAGAAAATTGGAAGCATCCTCCCTTTTTTCCTCTCCTGATGAGAAACATATTACTGGTGAATTGGTTCATTTCACCTCGCCCTCGGTAGAAGTGTTTGCGAAAAAGTTGGACATTCAGGGTGGAATCGTGCAGGCGGAAGGAAATGTGCGCATAAAACAGAAAGAGAAACAGACCGAAGCCGAGGCGCAATCTCTGGTCTGGAGAGACCCAGAGGATTATGAACTGCTCTCATCGGTGAAGGGCAGTTATCAGGAAAACCTTTTTCAAGCAGATAGTTTGAAAAATCAAGCAGGGAAAATTTCGCTGAAAGGCAATGTTCAACTTCAGAAGCCCGAAGAGTTTACTCTTCAAAGCCAAGATGCTGAGATAATTGATGACCAGGTAAATGCTGAAGGCAATGTGCTCGTAAAATTCTCCAATGGCGAAGCGCGGGGAAAAAATTTCACCAAAAAGGGGAATCAGATTTCCCTCAAAGGGCTCGTTTCCTTTCTCCATCCTTCCTTCTATCTCGGTGGTGAATTCATGGAGTGGGACATAGAAAAAAAACAAGGAAAAGTGTCGGAAGTTAAGGAAATGGTCCTGAAGAGAAACATTTTCCCGGAAGAATGGGTGAAAACAGAGCCTCCGCAGACCCGAATTGACACCAATTACTTGGAATTGAGTGCCGAGCCAACTGCCCTGTATATTCCAGGAAAATCCAGAGTCCGTCAGGGAGAAGCAACTGCAGACCTGCGGGATATGCGTTGGGGAGAAACTACCGGACTTCAGGCATCTTCCTTACTTCTGCATTCTGCGCAATCTTTCCTTCAAGAAGGAAAAGAATTTTCCATTCGTGCGGAAAAGGTGCGCTCCACGGAAAAGGAATTTCAACTGCATGAAAAGGTGGAATTCCGGGAAGGTCGCCTGCAGGTGTTCAGCGATGCGCTCCTTCTGCAAAGCGAGCAGTGGAAGATGGAGGGAAATATCCGGATGTGGATTGCAACGGAAAAGGAAACCGTTGAGGTGCGAACGCCTCAAATGACGGGTTTTCCAGAGGGAAGTATAATTGTTATGGAAGGCGGTGTTCAGGTGGAGACGGCAAATGCAAAAATCAGCGGAAAAAAGGGAATATATTCTCGCAAAGAGGGTTATTTTCAGATTCTGGATGAAGTGCAAGTGGAATATGCAGATGGCATGGTGGTGAAAGGTTCCGCTTTTGTTTATGATTTAACCACAGGACAATTCCGCGTAGAAGATAGTCAGGGAACAGTAGTGCTATGAGCGTTTGGACCACAGTCTGGAAATGGATAGACCCGAACGAATGGGAAATTCGGAGATTGCGCCGCTGGGTGAGGCGCATCAACCGTCTGGAAGCAAAAATTGCTTCGCTGAATGATGAGGCTTTGATGGCGAAAACGGAGGAATTTCGCCAGTGGCTGAGCAAAGGTGAAAGCCTGAATTCCATCATACCGGAGGCTTTTGCCACAGTTCGGGAAGTGGCAAAAAGAAAGGTGGGAATGCGGCATTTTGATGTGCAGTTGATGGGCGGAATTGTTCTTCACCAGGGCAAAATCGCTGAAATGGCTACCGGAGAAGGAAAAACTCTGGTCGCAACCCTTGCGCTCTATCTGAATGCCCTTCCAGGCAAAGGCGCCCATCTGGTCACCGTGAATGATTACCTTGCGCGGAGAGACGCAATGTGGATGGGCCCAATTTACCTGGCTCTGGGGTTGAAAGTTGGCGTGCTTCAGCACGATGCGGCATACCTAATAGACTGGGACCCCACAGCAATGTATGGAACAAAAATGGTTCCCTGCTCCCGAAAAGAGGCATATCTATCCGACATCACCTACGGCACCAACAGCGAATTTGGCTTTGACTACCTTCGGGATAATATGGTGTACCGAACTGAAGACCGGGTGCAGAGAGAATTATTTTATGCCATCGTGGACGAAGTGGACAGCATTCTGATTGATGAAGCACGCACTCCGCTCATCATTTCCGGCGTTGGCGCTGAGGATACCCGAATCTATCAGGATGTGGCAAGAGCAATATCTACCCTGGATTCGGAAAGAGATGTAGAAGTGAAGGAAAAGGAGCACAGCGTTGTGCTCACCGAATCCGGTATGAGGAAAGTTGAGCGCTCTTTTGGCATTGAAAATCTGTATGATTTTCAAAATTCCGAGTTGAATCAGAAGGTACAGCAAGCGCTGAAGGCTCGGTATCTGATGCGTCGGGACAGGGATTATGTGGTGAAAGACGGAGAAATTATTATCGTGGATGAGTTTACCGGGCGAATGATGTTCGGGCGCCGCTATTCCGATGGCTTACATCAGGCAATTGAAGCAAAGGAAAAAGTTCCCATCCGAGCAGAAAGCAAAACTCTTGCCACGGTGACCATCCAGAACTATTTCCGCATGTATAAAAAACTGGCAGGAATGACTGGCACAGCAAAAACCGAAGAACAGGAATTCATCAAAATTTACGGAATGAGTGTTGTGGTCATTCCAACCAATCGCCGCCTCATCCGGAGAACTTATCCCGATGTGATTTACAAAAATGAACATATTAAGTTCCGACTTGTGGTGAAGGATATAGTGGAAAAGCATAAAAGGGGTCAGCCTGTTCTGGTAGGAACCACTTCAATAGAAAAATCTGAACGCCTGAGCGAAATGCTTGCGCAGGAAGGAGTGCCCCATTTCGTCCTCAATGCCAAACATCACGAAAAGGAGGCAGAAATCGTTGCGCAAGCCGGTCGGTTCGGAGCCGTTACCATTGCCACCAATATGGCAGGCAGAGGAACCGATATTCTCCTCGGCGGAAATCCCGCTTTCCTCGCCAAAAAGATGCTGGAACAGAAGGGAATCCCGCCTGACGGCTCGGTAGAAGAGTATCAAAAAGCCCTCGAAGAAGCCAGAGCCACCTGCATGGAAGAGCACCACAGGGTGGTTGAGGTGGGTGGACTTCATGTAATAGGAACAGAAAGACATGAAGCGCGCAGAATAGATAATCAGTTGCGCGGAAGGGCAGGTCGGCAGGGCGACCCCGGCTCCTCCATGTTCTACCTGTCCTTAGAAGATGACATTATGCGCAGGTTCGGTCAGGACAGAGTGAAATGGTTGATGGACAAATGGAATTTCCCGGAAGATGAACCGATTACCGGTCATATAGTTCACCAGGTGATCCAGCTTGTTCAGAAGCGCGTGGAAGCCCACAACTTTGAAATTCGCAGAAACTTGCTCCGATATGATGATGTGCTCAATAAGCAGAGAGAAACCATTTATAAAGAGCGCAATCGCGTCCTCACAGAGCCAGATTTCCATCAGAAGGTTTTTGGATTTATGGACGCCATTATAGAAAATCTATTGGCAGAATACCTCCCAAAAGATTTTCCCGACAATTGGAGAATTTCTGAGTTCATTCGTGATTGTTCTATGATTTTCCCGTTCTCCCTCACTACCGGATTTTTTGTGGGAAAGACTTTCTCGCAGATTCAAGAAGAACTCACCAGAATGGCTTATGCCAGTTATCAAGCAAGAATAGACGAATTGGGAGAAGAAATTGCGGAAAAACTTGCCAGAATTGCCACTTTAAGGGGAATAGATAATCGGTGGATTGACCACCTGGACCAGATGGAGCACTTGAGAGAAGGCGTTTCTTTGCGGGGATATTCCAATGTGCATCCGCTGGTCATATATGCGAAAGAAGGTTTTGACTTGTTTCAGGAGATGCTGTCGAATATTCAGAAAGATATTGTGCGAGAAATTTTCCGCGCCCGCGTGGAAGTCCGCCCTGCCTCCGCATACGATACCACCGAGAAGGTCTACTCCAATCCTTCGGATACGGTGGATTCCGCTGCAAAACCCAGTAGGAAAGAGCCTCAACCTGCGAAAAACCGTGTGGGCAGAAATGACCCCTGCCCCTGCGGTAGTGGGAAAAAGTACAAAAAGTGCTGTATGCTGAAAGCCGGGGTAAGATAATCCACTCGCTTGCCCCATATTTGCGTCTGCTTCTGTTCTTATTTGCTTCCACCATTTCCGCCCTGCTTTTGTTTTTCTCTTTCCCTCCGTATAAATCGTTTTATCTGGTATTTTTCAGCCTCATCCCATTTTTCTTCATCCTCACATACGCAAAATTCTGTGAAGCCTTCCTGAACGGGTTCTGGTTCTCCTTTCTGTTTCATCTGCTTTTATTGAACTGGATAACGGTGTTTGGAGCCGTTCCATGGCTTGCCCTTTCGCTTGCGGAAGGTCTGGGGTCCAGCATTTTCTGGTTGTGGCTGAGGCGTTTGGGCGGTGGAAATCCTGTTCGGCTCGCCTTATTCGCCCCCCCGATATGGATTTTCTATGAATATTTCCGCACGCTGGGCGACATCGCCTTCCCCTGGAGTAATATTGCCCACCCCACCGCGGTTTGGCTCCCTTTTATTCAAGTTGCCTCAATTTTGGGCATCTATGGATGCATAGCGGTCATTCTTTTTGCCAATGCCAGCATTTTCCTTCTCCTTTTTCTCACTTATGCACTGCTCAAAAAGATTTGGCAGAAAATTCCTTCTTCCGAAAAATTCCTTCTTGTTGTCTACCCTATCCTCGGCACCCTGATATTTGTGGGAAACCTCGCCTATGGTACATACCGCCAATTGCCAGTAGAATCCGATTATAATGTGCGCATCGGTGTGGCGCAGTTGAAGTATCAAGCATCCTTGAAACCAGGAGATGAGCAAACGGAACTGTGGATGGCGGAGTATGGCCCATTATTGGAAAGGGCGAAGGCGGAAGGAGTGGAATTGCTCGTTCTGCCGGAATCCTTCCTTGAGATACCTGATTTCAAAGGTTCTCCGTTAGAGAGCATCGTCCAATTCTGGCTTTACAAGAGTAAAATGTCTGTGCTCTACGGTGCTTCTTGGCTGGAGTTAACAGAAACAGAAGATGTGGAAGTAAAGGAGGCGTATGTGTCGTATCATCTGATGGATGCGAAGAAACGGCGAGGAAGAGTGGACAAAGCGCGCATCGTGCCCTTCGGAGAATATGTGCCTCTGCGACCTGTGCTCACCAGGATTTTCCCCTATCCATGGAATGTTCAGGATTTCCAGCGCGGGAAAGCGAGAAAACCTATCTGGTGGAACAACCACAGGCTGGGCGTGCTGATATGCTTTGAAACGCTCTTTCCCCAGGATGCACGAATGTGGGCGATTCGGGATGTGGAACTGCTCGTTTCCGGCACAAACTCTTCCTGGTTTGGCAAAAGCCCCGCCACGGAGCAGATGGCAAAATTTGAAGCGTTCCGCGCGGTGGAGACGGGATTGTTTTTTGTCCGCGCTGGCACGGGCGGTGTTTCCAGCATCATCCATCCTTCCGGAAAATTTCTCGCCTGGATTCCTCAGTTCGTTTCCGATATCACCTCCCTGAAGATTCCCTTCCTGCGCTCCCGAACTCTCTACACCCGCCTCGGAGATTGGCTACCTTGGTTTTGTATCGCCCTTTTTCTGCCTTTCTACCTCGAGGCTCTGCGCCGAAAAAGTGGATAAAATCGTCTGTGAAATTCCTCTGGAGGGATTTGTGTTGAAAGTGGTGGACCGGGGGGACAAAAGATATTTGCTTTTCAATGAGTCCGAACAATCCTCTATGAGCCTGATATACCCGCATCGGGGTGGCTTTGAATATCAGGATTTCTTCCATCTGCCCGCTCTGTTAGGAGTTTCAGTAAAATCGGTGCTCTTCATCGGCTTGGGCGGAGGTTCCGTGATAAAATCGTTCCAGTTCCATTACCCGGATGCGCATCTGGATGTCACGGAAATTCACCCCATCGTCGCCCAGGTGGCAAAAGAATATTTCGCCTTCAGAGAATCCGATAATGTGCGCCTGTATCTGACCGATGTCCAGAAGTTTTTGGAAAAACATCCTGAAAAATCTTATCAGGTCATCATTCACGACGCCTTCATCGTGTTGAAAGATTACATCGGACCTCCCCCTGATCTCTGCACCCGCGCTTTCTACACTTTACTGCAAAAGCATCTGGAGTATGAGGGGATGGTTATGCAGAATGTTACCGGTTTCTGGTTCTCCCCCAAGCCCATGCAGATTTGGAATGAATTCACACAGGCGTTTCCTTACGCCTGGGGTTTTAATGTGCGCACGAGTGCCAACCTGATTTTTCTGGGCGCTCAAAAACCTCTTCTGGATAAAAAAACTTTCTGGGATATGCTGAGTAAAATGCCTCCCCATCCTGCACTTGAACACATCTCCCTTTCCGATTTCTCGCGACAACTCATTCTCACCCATCCCCGGTAAAACTTCCCGAAAAGAACCTGCAAAAAAGGAAAATGGTGGGATTTTAATTCAAAAGGTAAAGCCCGGAAAAACCAACAACTCCCAGGTCCCGGCAGGTTCAGCGAAATACCTTCGGTATTCCCGGAACGAAAGCGCAACAAAACTACCGAATACACCGTAAGTCCGCACAGCATCCTCCACTTCTTTCAAAGTCAGGTAACCCCGGCGAGCCAAAGTCAAACAGATAGTATCACCAGTGCTCTGCTTGTGATTTCGGGCTTCTGCAAATTGCTCCTGCGTGACATAATTGCGGACAACCAGCCAGGAAAAGAAAGACGGAGGTCCGAAAGAAAGCAGCATTTCCTGCGCCTCTGCATCTACATCACCACTGGCAAGCAATGTGAGAACGGAAGGGCGCGTGCCCCATTTGGCAATCTCTTTGTCTATTTCTGACCAAATTTCCTGTAGGCATTTCCGCCAGATTTCCTCGGTAATGAGCCTTCGGTCTTTGAGGATGTGATAAATGGACTTGCCGCGGCGCATCGCTTCCTTGGTCACTTCAGTCAATATTTCTGGCGGAATGATTTGGTCGCGCCGGATTATCTTTCCAGCAAGTTTTTCCTCTTCCTCTCTTTCAATTTCCGATAAGTAGTCAATGATAAATTGGCGGAGTTGATTATAGGTCAATCTACCAGAAGAAAGGAGAATCTCCACGATGGGCTTGCCCGTCCGCAGACGCTGGTTGTATATCGCACGAAATTCCCCCCTCCCGACAAGGACACGCTCACGCAGAAATCGCTCAAAACTTTTCATATCCTTGAAATAGTATACTCAACATAAGTCATCCGCATCCTCATTTTATTCCTTCCTTGCTCTTTCCCTCTTCCCTGATCCCTTTTCCCTAATCCCTCTTCTAAAAGTTGAAGGCGAGGGTGAGCCACGGGCCCAGAGAATCGGCTTCCACGCCAACAACTTTGACATCCATTCGGAAAGACGGCGAGAAGCGGTAACCGAAGGCGGCCTGCCAGCCCAAGCCCGCATTGGCTTGCCCCGTGTCGTCTACAACCGGATGGGCATATATGGTTTCGGTGGCGGATTCACTCTGCGCGGGGTAGGTCGGAGGGGTCTTGCCCTTCACCCACTTGCCCCAACCGGCACCTGCTTCAAGGAAGAGCCCGCGACCACCCAACGGCTCGGTGCGGATGCTCGCCAGTACTCCTTTCCCCTTAAGTCTCTCTATGTCATAATATGCAAGCTGAGCACGGAATACATCATAAGAGACCCATAAGGCGGCTTGTTGCCCTATGGGAGCGATGCACCGTGCATATCCAAACATTGCGCCCCACCCCGTCCGCAGTTCATTCGGCTTCAGCACCGCCTCCTGCGCCCACGCCACGCCGGAGATAATCACCATCGCCAAGAATACTACCACTGCTTGATGAATCTTCTGTTTCACTTTCATCATCACCTTTTATCAGGTCACTAATTCCTTCGTTGCGGAACGGCTACCAACCGATGAGCCTTTGATTGCACGAACAGAAAAATCATAAGAGCAACGAACAAGGCAAAGAAGAGGAGAAAGGCGGGGTATTTGATGGAGTACACAATGGGATAGAGGGCGAGGCGGGTGAAGAAGCGGGCGGGCGGATGTTCGGAGATATAACCGGCGAGAGGTGTAGAGATGCGGTAATAGAGGAGAAGGTAATGACATTTCTCATAGCCTCATTTCTGGACGGAGATGGAGGGGCCGGCGACGGGCAAGCCGGTGATGGTGGCATCCACATTGGAGGAGGCACCTTTTGCAAGGATTCCGGTGAGGGTAGCCTGGTAGGAGCGGGTGATGGCAGGAGCGGGACCACCACCGCCGCAGGAAGAAAGCCACAGGATGCCAGTTGCCAGAAGGAGAATCAGAAGGAAACTTCGCAGGCGCTTTATTCCTGTAAGGGCAAAGAACAGAAGAGCAGTTGCAAGATACCAGAGGGGAAGATGAGGAAGTCCTGCAGATTTATTTTGAAGTGGTAGGCTGGAGGAGGCAAGAGTTTGGGCAAAGTCGTAGGTAACAAGATAGGTTTCAGCGCCATTGGCGGGAATTGTTCGGGTCGCGCTGGTGAGGTCCACGATGGCAGTGCCGTTGTCTGCCGAATATTGTCCGCTCCAGAGTTCAGTGTCACCTTCTCCAATGGCGCCATCCGCATTGGAGTCTACAAAGAGGCGGACAGCGAGGATGTCAGTCTGGTCGTTGCCGTCGCCGCCCGCCTGAAGGGTGAAGCCTTCCACCTTAACACCTTCCGCGACGCCTGCGTTTACCCGGAACTGTAGCACAGCCACTTTGGTCTGATTCTTTTGAGCGGAGGTCGGGAGGGTAGCAGGACCACGAGCAACTGCAAGACTTCCCGTGATACCACGCCCGGTGATAGGTAATACGAGCGGGTTTTCATCCGGGTCGTCTGACGGGATGCTCAGATTGTCAGGGAATATACCTGCAGAAGTTGGGGCAAATCTAACCTTTATCGTGCAGGAAGCATCTTTGAGAAGGGTGGCGTTGGAGCAACTGTCTTCTGCAAGGGCATACGGCTGATTTAACGCAGGAATAGCACCGATGCTGAGAGGAGCACCGCCGATATTGCTCACTGTGATTTCAATTTCAACCTGGCTATTCACGAGAACCTGCCCGAAGTCCCAGTAATCGGGCACCGCCTGGATGTCCATATAGCCGATGATATGGACGAGTTCCGAGGTATCTATCGGCGGGTTAACATCAAAGACGATGGAGGTTTTGTTGTGAATCTCGGCACCGAGAGGAAGGCCGGGGTTTGGATGAATGGAGAAGGTGACCCAGCCTTCGCCTTCTGGCGGATTGACATTCGGTGGAAGGTTGATGTCATCAAACCGGAAGGTCAGGATTCTGCCATTGAGTTGGTAGGTGAGGAATTCCTGATGCTTGGAGCCAAGGAACTGGAGGGTGCTCAAGTCAAGGTTCTGGTCAAGTTCATCGGTGATGACGATATCTTCCGCGGGTGCCGTGGCTTCTTTCTTATTCTCAAACATAATGTGGTAGATGATGGGCTCTGTCGCTTTCTCTTCGGGGATGATGAACTTCTTCAACGGACCGGATTGGTCTCCGTAGGGGATACCTTGTCCTGCCTGAAGTTTGTCATTCGGGTCCCAGGAATTTCTGCACTCCCAGGAGAACAGGTGCTCTTGCGTTCTATCAGCCTCGGGAACCGTTCCAGAGGGATCAGGGTGCACAATTCGCAATACTCCGAGGTAGGTTGCTTCCGCCGGGCAGGTGAAACTAATGGTAAGGTAGCAGGATTCCCAGGGGTTCAAGGTTTTGCCCGGGCAGTCGCCGGGATCAGATGTAAATGGCGGGTCTACTTCCACCCGCTCTATGTCTATTTGCGAGCCTCCCGGGGGCAAATAATTGTAAATCGCTACATAATAGGTCGTAGGCCATCCAACCCGGGAGATGAAGTGTTTGGGTTGAACCTCCTTGAGCCCCTTCTTTTTGGAGGCGGGACCGTCGCAGAAACAGGCGCAAAAATTGTAGTTCCATCCACCTCTGTCTTTTTCGGCATCCCGTTTTACATCATCAAGGTCCACATCCGAATCCCCATCTTCGTCTATGACTTTCTTTGCTGGCGTACCGCCCGGCTTATCACTCCACCCACCGTCACTGTCCTGGCGATACCAGTGGAAATCCACCCCTTCGCCCACCACAAGAACAACCTTGTGCGTCCCAGGGGGGCAGGTAAGGGTCTTACAGTCATTAAAGTCATCAGATAGGTGTTGCAATCCGTCGCTGATGGCGTTTGCTCTGGCTCCAGCACAGGTTGTGTTGTCCCCGGTCCCATTGCTGGCGGCACCGGGCTGGGCGAAGCCATCATTCCTCGTATTGCAGGCATAGTTGTAGCAATTGTTGTGGTATTGAGATACGAACCTCTTCGCATTTTGGTTAAACCAGGCCTCCTTTTCGGCATCGGTCATACTATCCCAATTCGGAGGGAGGTCAGGAGCGTTCCAATCTTCAGGCTTGAAATCCGGCGCCTGAGCAAGACAGAAATCCCCTCCTTCCAGATGGGACTGCGGTTGCATCTCCCCTGAAACAAAGGTAGGTTCGTACCACAAATAATCTCTCAAAAATTCTTCCAGCCCTTTGGTGTCCTGCCAATAGAAAGGGGATGCCTCAATGATTCTGTTGTAGACTCTGAACAATGGTGGAAGGCGAGGGTCAAAATCCTGCGCATTATCCACCAGGATTCCTCCGAAAACGGGCCAATCCGTGGGCTTTGTGGTGGAAGGTATGCCCCTGAACCTACGGATAACCTCCATCAGAGCCCATCTGTCCTCAATAGCCCCCGTGTGACCCCTTCTACCAGAATACTTGTTCTCTCTCAGAGGAATATATGGGCGGGGCAAGGAGTCATCATAACCGCATCCTTCCAGTAGAACAACATACGGGTTTTCGTCCGGGTCATTGGAGGGGATGCTCACCTGTGAATCGTAGCAGTTTTCCTGAGGAGGGAAGAACTGGTATTCTATGTAGCAGAAACCGCTTGGAGAGATACTTTGCCCACTGCATCCGTCGCTCACTACAAGAAATGGAAGAGAGGGCGCTGGAACTGTCCCTATATTTAGATTGATGGCTCCCTTGTTCTGGACAAAGAGGCTTTTACTGAAGGCAGTGCCGATTTGGTTTGTTGGAAATACCAGGGGGTTAGGAGAAGCATCAATGTCAGGGGTGGCACCTTTTCCAGCGAGAGTGACCACAACATTTGGCTCATCCGGGTCGTTGGAGGGTATTTGAAAATTGCTGTTGAAGGCGCCTTCCGAGGTTGGGGCAAATCTCGCCCTTACCTCACAGGTTGCCGATGGCGCCAAAGTCTGATTGGAACAGGCATCGGAGGAAATGGAGAAGGGAGCAGAAGGGGGGACAATAGTACCTATCACCAGGTCAGCGTTGCCGAGATTCGTCACCTGAAAGGATTTCTCAGCCTGCTGTCCTACAATCACACCGCCATAATCGTGAGAAGGAGGTTCAACCGAGATATCAGGCTGGGGTGCAGTAACACCTGTTCCGGAAAGGTTTACGGTGAAAGGATTCTCATCCGGGTCATTGGAGGGGATTTGAAAACTGCTGTTGAAGTTTCCTTCCGATGGTGGCGAGAATCGGGCTGTGATGGTGCAGGTTCCAGAAGGGGCGAGGGATTGATTGGAACAGTCGTCGTTCACAATGCTAAATGGAGCGGAAGGAGAAGTTAAGTTGCCGATATTGAGATTGCCGGTGCCATCGTTCCGAACCTGAATTGTCTTATCAGCCTGTCCGCCGACTATAACTGTTCCAAAGTCCCAGGAGGGTGGAATCACTGTTATATCAGGTTCAGCTTCAGCGCAGAGAGGGGTGGTGGTGAAGGTTTGCGAAATTAGAGAAGGTGAGTAGGAATTTTCCATAGGAGGAAAATCCAGCGGAGATAAGTCGCCGGGAACAGGTTGAAGTGCAGGAGGCATTATACGGAGGGTAAAGTCTGAAAGAGGGGAACAAGCCAAGATGTCCAGGCCGTCATTCACTGCTATCCCCAATGCCTCTCCGTTCGGGATGAAGCCATTTGAGTTACCCGCGATGAAAAAACTGGATATATCAAGGATGGAAGAGGAGTATTCCCCAGGAGTTGGTGCGGCGAACCTTTTACTGATTAACGGATTCAGACTGGAAACAAACTTCATTAGAAGGACTTTAGAGCGCCAAGCTTCGCCATCATGGAACTGGGAATATCCCGCTACAGCGATTTCTCCCGAAGGTGCTTGAACCAAGCTTGAGCCTTCATCAAGGAATTCTGGGTCCACGCTGGAAACCAGCCGTTGAGCCACCATAGAGCCATCGGAAGGATTTAACTCCAGGAGGAAAAGGTCATAATCATCAAGGTAGGCGTAACCCGTGAGAAGGAGATTGCCATTCAAGAGTCGGATGACATCATGGGCGACATCCCACCAGAAAGCGGCATTCCAGATGCTTAACCAGAGGAGGTCTCCACTGGAGCCTACCCGAACAGCCAGGACATCTGCAGAATCGTTTCCGCTAAAGGAATGAGTTTTACCAACAGCCACCACACCGGAATCCGACATCCCGGTTACCGCAAAGAATTCCTCATCAAGGTCAGTAGTAAACGGACCTGGTGGGACTGTGAAGAGTCTGGACCAAATTATGTCTCCTGCCGGGTTCACCTTTACCAGCCAGGCATCCATATCCACCCCGTCAAGGGAATAAGAGCCCCCGGCAAGGATGAAATTCCCATCGGGAAGGCTGGCAATGCTGTGGAAAGTGTCAATATAGGGTCCCCCATAGGTGCGTAACCAGAGAACATTACCATCCCCGTCAATCTCCATTAGCAATCCATCCACAGAGCCAAACTGCTCCGTCTTTCCTGCAACAAGATAGTGTCCCCCACTTATCGGAATGATGCTGTTGAAACGCTCTCCACCATTGCCATAAGATTTCGCCCAGACCTGCTGACCAGTGCTATTTAATTTGATGATTAACCCCGATTCTGGAGGAGCCATAACCCTTGTAGCGCCAACCACCAGATACTCTCCGTCCGCTGTAGCCACAGAATCATGGATTTCTTGCCTGAGGGAATCCCCATAAAGCCTCGCCCAACCAGCAAGGGCAGTGTTATCAGAAAGTATCAGTAACCCAAGATTAAATGCAACCAACACTAAAAACCTGCAAAATTTTTTCACTTTTTGCACCCCTGTTAATTAATATTTTATCACTTCACAAAAAAAGTCAAGTTTTCAAGAAATTTGAAACCCAATCTGGGCTAAAAAAGAATGGAACACTCTTTCTCTGTGGATGGAAACTGACGAACTGAGCCGGAATTCCCTGTTTCCATTCCAGGTTGCGAAATTTTCAGCGGTTGCGGATGGTGACTTTCTATGAACATCTTGTTATTTACGAGTTGAATGGGTATAATGATATTTGGTGAGGGATGTGAAGAAGGGTATTCATCCCGAATTTTACGAAGATGCCAGGGTGGTCTGCTCCTGTGGAAATGTGTTTACCACAGGCTCTACTCTGCCAGAAATCCATGTAGAAATCTGCTCTCAGTGCCATCCTTTTTATACCGGAAAGAAGAAAATCATTGATACTTTCAAATGGTAGGCAATGAGAAGAAAATGAAGATGGGAAGATTTGCGTGGTGGATGACGAAGGGGTTCGGAGAAGAACTCCGTGTGATGAAGTGGGATGTCAGGGAGGTGTAAATATGCCCGCTAAATTTACTGCCATTTATGAGAAGGGGGAGAAATACTACATTGGATATTGTCCTGAAGTTCCCGGAGCCAATGGACAGGGTGAAACGATAGAGGAATGTCGTGAAAGCCTGAAAGAGGCTATCAAACTTATCCTGCAAGATAGGTTAGAAGATGCCTTGCGCGGTATTCCTGAAGACGCCATAAAAGAAGTTGTGGTTGTGGAATGAAGAGAAATGAGTTTCTGCGCCATCTACGATTTCATGGATGCATTTTGAAAAGAGAGGGAAGGAAACATACCCTTTATCAGAATCCGTCCAATGGAGTCGTTGAGGCTGTTCCGCGCCATATCGAGATTGAGCATAAACTGGTAGAAAAAATTTGCAAGCGACTGGAGATACCTCTACCGTGGAGGGAAAGGAAGGATTTACCTGAAGGGAATGCCTGAGCTATTTTGCCCTATCAATTCATTGGTCGGATTTTCAGGTTGCGAAATTTTCAGCGGTTGCGGATGGTGACTTTCTATGAACATCTTGTTATTTACGAGTTGAATGGGTATAATGATATTTGGTGAGGGATGTGAAGAAGGGTATTCATCCCGAATTTTACGAAGATGCCAGGGTGGTCTGCTCCTGTGGAAATGTGTTTACCACAGGCTCTACTCTGCCAGAAATCCATGTAGAAATCTGCTCTCAGTGCCATCCTTTTTATACCGGAAAGAAGAAAATCATTGATACTGCGGGCAGAGTGGAGCGGTTTCACCGAAAATACGGCTCAGATTATTTCTCTTCTTCGGGTTCTGAAGAATCCACTTAGCCTCTGAAGGCGGAGCATAAAATATGGAACATCAGGTAACAGCGGAAAAATTATTGAAAGAATACGAAAATTTGGAAAGGGAATTGCGCAGGGAGGAAGTGCTCAAGGATGCCAGTCAACTGCGAGCGCTGGGAAAGAGGAAAAGGGAATTGGAGCCCGTAATTCAGCAAATTCGGAGGGTTCAGCAATTCTATGAGGAATTAGCAGCGCTGGAGCACTGGTGTCAAGAAGAGACCGATGCAGAAAACCAGGAATTGCTGGCAAAAGAACTAAAGAAATATCGGGAGCAGTTAACGCAAGAAAAGGAAAAGTTGAAGGAACTATTGCAGAAGCCAATGGAGGCGGTACCCAAGCGGGTTATGATAGAGATTCGCGCAGGCACCGGAGGCGAGGAAGCCGCTTTATTTGCTCAGGATTTATTTCGGATGTATTTCCGATATGCGGAAAAATCTGGATGGAAAGCGGAAATTCTGGATGCATCGCACGCAGATCTGGGAGGTTTTAAGGAAATCATTTTTTCCATAGAAGGTGCAGATGTATATCAGAAACTGAAAAATGAAAGTGGGGTGCACCGTGTTCAGCGAGTGCCCGTGACAGAGTCCAGGGGAAGAATTCACACTTCCACTGCTACCGTAGCCGTGCTTCCTGAGGCAGAGGAGGAAGATGTGGAAATTCGCCCTGAGGATATTCGGATAGAAACCAGTCGTGCCGGAGGTCCGGGGGGGCAATATGTGAACAAGGCCGAATCCGCAGTGCGCATCTATCATCTCCAAACTGGCATAGTGGTGCAATCCCGGCAAGAACGCTCCCAGTGGCAAAATCGCCAGATTGCCCTGAGGATGCTGAGAACCAAGCTCCTCGCTTTGAAAAAACAGGAGCAGGAACAGAAAATTGCCGAAACGCGGAAGAAACAAATTGGCGCCGCAGAAAGAAGCGAAAAAATTCGCACTTATAACTTCTTGCAGAATCGCGTTACCGACCACCGCTCCGGGGTATCCATTCACCGACTGGAGCAGGTTCTGGATGGGAATTTAAACCCCATTATTGAGTCCCTGCTGGAATGGGAGGCGAAAGAATGATAAATCGGGAAGCGCTTCTTTATGCTTCCTCTTTCCTCAGCCGTTATACAGATACGCCAGAAATGGAAGCCGAACTCCTGCTCAGTCACATCCTGAATTGCAGTAGCGAAAGGCTCATCACTTCCCTTGGCGAAGAGTTCCCTGCGCAGTCCAAAATCCTTCTGGACGAGTTGCTTCATCAAAGAGCGCAAGAAATGCCTCTTTCGCTCATCCGTGGCAGAAAAAATTTTTGCGGTTTTTCCTTTCTGGTGGCTCAGGGCATCTTCATACCGCGCTTTGACTCTGAAATCCTAATTTATGCCCTGCTGGAGAAAAAGTCACAGGGTAACCGCATCTTGGACCTGTGCGCTGGAACAGGTGCGCTGGGATTGTCGGCTTTTCTGCTGGGTAATTTCCGAGAAGTTGTGCTCACCGACATTTCGGAAAAAGCCCTTCAATTGGCTAAGAGAAATGCGGCTCGGCTGGGTGTTGCCTCCGCCCGATTCCTTCGTGGCGACCTGTGGAATCCTCTGGATGCAGACCCTTTGCGCTTTGATGCCATCCTGTGCAATCCTCCATATATCCCCTCAGAAGAGTGTGAGTCTCTGCCTTTGAGCGTGAGAAAATACGAACCCAGGCGAGCATTGGATGGGGGAAAAGGTGGCTTGGAGATTCACGCAAGAATTGCGGAAAGAATTGTGGAATTTCTGCAACCAGGCGGATGGGCAGTGGTGGAGGTTGCTCCGTTTCAGGAGGAAAAAGTTTCGCGGATGTGGCTGGAATCCGGGATGAAAAATGTGGACGCGGTCTTCGGTATTGATGGTGAGCCAAGAGGTGTCATAGGACAATGCGGATTATAGAAGATGATGCCTTTTTTCTCTCCCCATCCACCCTTGAAAAGGTCAAAACACATCTGGAAGGTGGAGGGCTGGCAATTTTCCCCACAGAAACCGTATATGGCATTGGTTGTTTGCACAGTTGCATTCCAGCTTTACAAAAAATTTATGATTGGAAGGGTCGCTCTTTTTCCAAACCCCTGGCATTATTATTCGGCACGGTACATCGGGCAGTGGAATTTCTCTGCATCTCCGAACTTTCCCGAAAGGTGTTATTTCATCTCTTACCCGGTCCCCTTACGGTCATGGTAGAAAAATCTGCTTCGGTTCCCCTGCCATCTCTGCTGGCTTCGGAAGGGAATCGGACAGGCGTTCGGGTGCCGGACCATCCGCTTCCCCTCTCCATTGCTCTGCTCTTTCACATTCCCATTGCCTTGACCAGTGCAAATAAAAGCGGGGATAAAGAAGCAGTATTTGCCTATGAAGTTCCCCAGGAAGACCATCCAGACATTCTATTTCTTCACATACGGCAACGAACACCGTTGGGCATCCCCACTACCGTGATTTCGGTAGAGGAAGAGGATGAGGCCATTCGTGTTTTGCGTTGGGGTGCTTACCAAAGAGAGCAATTAGAAGCCAAAATAAAGGAGTTGGGCTTGAGCCTTGCCGAATAAGCAGCGCACGCTGGTCATCATCAAACCAGACGGAGTGGAGCGAGGCTTAATCGGAGAAATCACCCAGAGGATAGAACGCAGAGGCTTTCGCATCGTTGGATTGAAGATGATGCATTTGACCAGACAACTGGCGGAAGAACATTATGCAGAACATCGGGGAAAGGAGTTTTACCCCTCGTTATTGGAATTCATCACTTCTGCCCCGGTGGTATGCATAGTTTTAGAAGGAGAAAATGTGGTGGAAGAAGTTCGGAACCTTGTAGGTGCAACAGACCCGCACTCTGCTTCACCCGGAACCATCCGGGGAGATCTTGCAGAATCCATTTCCCGCAACCTCATCCACTCCTCGGACTCTGTGGACAAAGCAGAGAAGGAAATTCCTCTTTTCTTCTCACCGGAAGAACTCTTTTCTACTTCAGCATAGGGGAAGCATTTTTCTTACGGCAAGGAAAAGAATCGCCGGGAAATTTGTTAAAATGGATAGTGGGGGAGAAACGATGGAAACAACGCAAACGAGATTATTGTTAAACGAATTTCGGTATCTTTTTAGCCCTCTGCCTGAGGCATATCGGAATATAGCGGAAGAGGAGCGCAGAGAGCGAACTTTGAGGGCAAAAAAAAGTTTGGGAAAATCCACCCTGATTTTGGCGCACAACTATCAATCGGATGAAATTGTGCAATTTGCCGATTATTCTGGCGACTCCTACCAACTGTCGCGCAGAGCAGCAGAAGATTCCGACAGCATCCGTATCGTATTCTGCGGAGTCAGTTTTATGGCCGAAACTGCATATATCGTATCGGGGGGCAAAAAAGTCGTCATTTTGCCGAGTATGGAGGCTTCCTGCCCGATGGCGGGTATGGCTGAAATGGTGCAGGTGCAAAAACACTGGGAAGACCTTTCCGCCCTAATAGGCGAAGAAAATCTTTTGCCTATTACTTATATCAACACTTATGCCGATATCAAAGCATTCACGGGGAAGAAAGGAGGGGCAATCTGCACCTCTTCCAATGCAGAAGCGGTATTCCGCTGGGCTATGAAGAAAAAACGCCGCATTTTCTTCTTCCCCGATTATCATCTGGGTCAAAATGTAGGAAAAAAAGTGGGAATCTCTAAAGACCAGATGCTGGTCTGGAATCCGTGGATGGGAGAATACGGGGGAAAAAGCAAGGAAGAAGTTCTCAACGCTTCTCTATATCTCTGGATGGGATTCTGTCAGGTGCACGACCGTTTCCGAGTAGAACATATTCATCAGGTAAAAGAGAAATACCCGGGTATCAAAATTCTGGTGCATCCCGAATGTATCCCGGAAGTGGTGGAGTTGGCAGATGAAGTGGGCTCCACATCGCGGATCATCCAAATTGTGGAACAATCACCGCCCGGAACTTATTGGGCGATTGGGACGGAATATCATCTGGTAAACCGTTTGAAAAACCAGCATCCGGAGCAGTTTATCATCCCGTTAGGCTGTGAAGTATGCATTGATTGCAATGCGATGAGGCAGATTGACCCGAATTACCTGCTCTGGGTATTAGAAGAATTGACAGAGGGCAAAGTGCGCAACCGGATAGAAGTAGATGAAGATACGGCGGAGTGGGCAAGAGTGGCACTGGATAAAATGCTGCGCATCCATTAACCTTCAGACTGCAAGAGAGGAAAGGATATCCAGTGGTGTGCTGGTGCCGATGCGAGTGGCACCTGCCTTGAGCATCTGGAGAAATTGTTCTGATGTTCGTATACCTCCGGCAACCTTAATCTTTCCTTCCGCTTGCGGAATTTTTCTTATCGCCTGAACTGTCTCCAAGCGGGTAGGTCCGAAAAATCCCGTGGCGGTTTTTACAAAATCCGCTCCCGAGGAAAGAATAATTTCCCCTGCTTTGAGCCATTCCTCTTCTGTCATCAAAGGGGTTTCCATAATGATTTTCACGAGGACTCCTTGCCGTTTCGCCTCCTGCACGCATTCAGCAATTTCCTCGGCATATCCGACAGGGTTGGTGCGATAAAGAGAAAGATTGCTTACACAGTCTACTTCGCCAGCACCACTTTCAATAGCTGAGCGGGTTAAAGCGATTTTCATTTTCCTTTCCTGAAATCCGAGCGGAAAATCTATGACCGTGCATACGGGAATCCTGCTCCCCCTATCTAACAAAAATTTTTTGGTATGGCGAACAGCAAAAGGAGGAACTACAACGCAGGCGAAAGGATAATCAACAATAGATTTTAGAAAATTCACGAGAGCAGAGGAAGGTTCCGTCCATTTGAGAAAGGTGGCATCAATATATTTAGAGGCTTCGGCGCTATTCATTTTCTCACTCTTCTCTAAAGGAACTCTACTACAAAAAACACGAGTTATCTGGAAGCGTGGGTCGTATAGAGAGTTTTTGTGAAGTGTTCCAGAATATCTTCCAAGGCAACCATTCCAGTAATTTTTCCTTCCTTATTTCGCAGGAAGGCGATATGCGGACCTGCATTCATCTGGTGAACCAAATTCAGGAGCGGGGTGTCTTCGGGAAAAATCGGCAAGGGTCTCAGCATTCCCTTCCAACCATTTTCCCTGAAAGTCCTTCCCAGCCTGAGCAGGTCTTTGATATGCAGGAATCGGGCAGGCGAATGAGGTGAATTCAAAAGCGGAAATCGGGAAAAACCGGTCTGATGCATCATCTGAATGATTTCTGCAAGGTGTGCGGATTCCGTAACCATTTGCACCTGATTTATGGGTTTCATCAGAATTCGTGCAGGCATTTGCGATGTTTCTAATACTCTCTGCGTCCAGGAGCGCAGGACTTGACTCCCCCTGCTTTTCGTGTAAGCCAGCAAATATTCCCGACTGGGAGGAACTAACTCCAGGAAACTGCCTTTTCTTGTTGGGTGTTTGCCAAACAGAATTGCTATCAGCCATCCCAGAGAAAACGAGACGGTATTTGCACGATAAACTCCCAACATCTGTGCCAGAACTTCACAGAAAACAATCGTGAAGGTTGCATATAGCGCTGAAAGAAGCCATCCCCATCCGAATCTGGATAAATGCGGATACGCCCAAAGGGTAAATTCAATATTTGCCAGTTGCAGAGAAGCTTGAATCCCCAGAATCACAGCGAAAAATAATACGGGAAAAGAAGTAATGTGTTGAATCCAGCGAGCGGAGAGGTCATTTTGATTTAATCGCCGTTGGAACTCCACTCGGTCCAGATTGAGAATGGAAAGCTCCATTAAGTTGGAAAAGAAAGTAAGCAAAAGAAACATCAGCATCAGGAGAAAATGAATCATTTCTGGGGCGTTAAAACTCGGATGCGCACGAGCAAAATGCGATTTCTCCGAACTTCCTCCACGACGAACTTTGCACCTTCATACTCAATAGAGTCACCTTTTCTGGGCATTCTTCCCAGTTGCGTATAGATTAACCCGCCAATCGTTTCAAAATCTTCTGTCGGCTTCAAATGAAGGTCAAGATATTGATTGAGGTCCTCCAGGATAAGTCGGGCAGAAAATAAGCCTTCCGTTCGTTCCGGGTTCATCCATTTAACCTCCGGAGCCTCCGCAAGGTCATATTCATCACGAATTTCTCCCACAATTTCCTCCAGCAGGTCTTCAGAGGTTAACAATCCTGCTGTTCCTCCAAACTCGTCCAGCACGATGGCCATTTGAATATTCTGCGTTCGCATCTCCGAAAATATCTCAGAAATTTTTTTCGATTCGTGGACAAAATAGGCAGGACGAAGGCAGAGACTTGCCGGAATTTGCTCCCAGGATTCATTCTCCCACATCTTTTTCAGCACATCTTTGGCATAGATAATTCCCGAAATAGAATCGGGGCTTTCCTCGTAAACGGGAATGCGGGAATGCCCGCTTTTTACCATAACATCAGCCACTTTGCTCAGCGGAGCAGAAGCAGGAAGCGCGACCATATCTACGCGCGGAACCATCACATCCTTCGCCTGCGCCTCCTGAAAATCAATCAAGCCTTCAATCATTTTTCGCTCTTCTTCTTTCAGGCTCCCCTTTCGCGTACTCAAACCCAGCAGAGCACGAAAAGCAGCATCACCATAAGATAAATCCGCTTTCTTCGGCAGACGAAACACCCACCGCATCCCTGCGACAATACTGCGAGTGACTGGAAGAAGCACAATCAGGAACAGTTGCATCACATCAACAAAAATCAAGCAAATCGGCGTTGAAAAACGAACTGCTATGCTTTTGGGAAGAATATCACCTATCACAACAGCCAGAGCAACGATCAGAAACCCCCAGAACGTCGAAATAGTGGGCGGATGTTTTTCTGAGAAATATGATAGAACGAGCAGACTGGCAGTGATGCCGTAGAAAATCAGCAGAGTATCACTGATAATGAGGAAGCCAATGAGCATATCTTCCAAATATTGGCGCAACTGGAGGCAGCGACTCGCCCGTCGGTTGCCCCGGTTTGTCATAACTTCTAAGCCTATCGGGTCCACTGAAAAGAATGCCGCAGAAACAAGCGAAACAAGAAAAGCACCCAGAAGGAATAAGAAAGGTATCATATCAAGAACCAGAATACGGAGTGCGCCGATGCCAGTTCGTGGCAATGAAATCTGTCATTGCCCGCACCGCTTTATGGATTTCGTCCATTTGAACTTGGGCTTCCTGCAAAACTCCGTCAGCGATTTTTCTTAAGAGCATTCTTTGTGTTGCCTCCTGCAAGGCTTCTCTTGTCACCTCTTGCAGAGAACGCGAAATGGCTTCTATGCCATCTGCAAGCAAAAGAAGCACTTCTTCTTTCGTCACGGGTCTTTCACCAGCATATCGCAGGTCCTGTCCGGCTTCTTCGTCACCGGAGGCTTCTACCCCTTCCACTTTACCTTCAGCATGATGGGTAAGAATAAACCGCTGAATCATTTCTGGAAGTTGATGCTTCTTCGCTAACGCCAAACCTTCAGGAACATGCGCAATGATAATTCTTGCGCTGAGCGCAGGAGGAATTTCTTTGTGCGGATTGGAACCCTGAGTAAAATTTTCCACAAAAAACTGGGGTCGGCTGATTTTGCCTATGTCATGATATAAAGCACCCACGCGCACAAGGTATGCATTTGCCTGAATTGCTTTGGCTCCTGCTTCAGCCAGCGCCGCTACATTAAGCGAATGGCTGTATGTTCCCGGGGCTTTTTCCGCCAATTCTTTCAAAAGCGGAAACTCGGGATTCGTTAACTCAACAAGCCTTCGGCGAGGTATAGCAACAAAAAACTCATCATTCATCCAGCGTAAAAGGAGCACCAGAACCACCAAGCCACTCACAAGAAGGAAAAAATCCTGAACAGCATGCTGAGAGCCCGTCGCTATTGCTGATATAAACGCAGAGTATACACCTCCCCATAACCACCACAAACGGGAAAATTTTCTTGCAGGCAATATCCCAAATACCAGAGCCAAAAGGATTTCTGCCGGAAATATCCACCCGGGCAAAAGCCAGTAACTGAACAGAATCCCGCTCCCCAGTAAAAAGAGCAGAGTCCTCTCAATGGAATTCAGAACCGTTAAGCCAAAAAGCATTAGTCCACCCAGCACGGTGAAGTGCGTGGGAATATTCCACTTGTGTGCGACCACCCAGCCGAAAAACATAAGAAGCAAACAGCAAACGCTCAGAAATTGAAACCTGCGCAGAGTAAAAGCAGAAGAGACACTTTTCCCTGGCTCCTTGAGCCAAGCCCACCCTATCCAGAACAGAAAAATATATCCCAGCACTACCAGCCATATCAGAATTTGGCGGGGGATTTTCCTCTTTTCCGAAACATTTTGCTGGAGGAATTTCTGAAAAAGTGTTGGGGGCTGTTTTTTTTGTACTTCGGATTCCAGAGGAGTGAATTTCAGAGAAGTCTGTATATCAGAAGCCATCCGGGGCACAATAATTTTCCCTATTTCCTCGGGAACTTCCATCAGAGCAAAAAGGGACTCCAATTGACTCAAAATAATAGTTGGGCGGATTCCTTCTTGCTGGATACGCTTCAAAAGAAATTCTAACGCAGAAATCATTCGAGAGCGCATTCTGTTTTGCTGTTCTTCAGAAAACTGATTCCACTGTTCCCGGAAAAAAGGCGAAAACTTCTCCGGTGGTAACTGCGCAAAGGCATCCGACCATTGCATCAAAATTTTGCTGGCTTCTTCGGTAGAAATTGTAAAAGTAGTGGAAAGAGGCTTCACATGCATTCGTTCTTCTATTTCTTGATAAGCGGTCAAAGGAAAAACTTCTCCGCGGGAAATCATTGACATAAACCACCATAAGACAGTGGCAAGAATGCAGAGAAACAGGATAGTGTTCCTACTCGGAGGCTCGGACACGCCCTTCACTCTCCTCGTAAGCGAGGATAATACGGGCAACCACAGGGTGTCGGACGACATCCCTATGGCTCAATTCACAAAAGCCCACTCCGGAAACATTTTGCAGGACATTCATAGCATGAATCAAGCCGGAATCCTCGCGTCTTGGCAGGTCAATCTGCGTAATATCGCCCGTAATCACCGCTTTTGAGGCTATTCCAATGCGGGTGAGAAACATTTTCATCTGCAATTTTTTCACATTTTGCGCCTCATCCAGAATGATAAAGGCACTGCTCAAAGTCCTTCCCCGCATATAAGCTAAAGGCGCAATTTCTACAATTTCTTTTTCCAAAAGGCGCGTCGTCCGTTCCGGTCCAAGAATTTCGAACAGGGCATCGTATAATGGACGCAGATATGGATTGATTTTTGCCCGAATATCTCCGGGGAGAAATCCCAGACTCTCGCCGGCTTCTACCGCAGGACGGCACAGGATAATTCGCGAGCCCCGATGACTTTTCAGAAATTCAATGGCTGATGCCACAGCAAGAAAAGTCTTCCCCGTTCCTGCGGGTCCTATGCAGAAAGTAATATCCGACTTTTGTAAAGTTTCCACATACACCTGTTGACCGTCAGAAACCGGGTGAATCTTCCGACCCGTCGCAGTTATGGTAACAGATTTCTCTTCTTCACCGCGAAACAGCATCATCAAATATCGGGAACGGTCCTCCAAGGGGATATGGTCCAGATTTTCCAGCGCTTTATGAATCACAGATTCTATGCGCGCCACATCCTCTTTTTCTCCAACAATGATTAACTGGTCCCCCTTCAATCGGAAGTGCACATCCAGAATCTCTTCCCAGAATTTCAATTGCTCATCGCCGGCTCCCAGAAGTTCCAGAGCCTCTTCATTACTGCGAAATTGTATCCGGGTTTCTACTTTTGGCATCTCCTCTCACCCTGGAGGCCAATATAAAGGTCTTCCCGCCAGAACATGGAAATGGATGTGCGGAATCGTTCGCCCTGCATCCGGACCTTCATTGAACACTACGCGATAGCCACGGTTATCATATCCCTGACCTTCCATCAATGCACAGATCAATTGAAAGACTTCTCCCAGTGTGATCAAGTGTTCCGTGCTCATTATGCGCACCTGCTCAATGTGTTCCCTCGGAATCACCAGAATATGCTCGGGCGCTTGGGGATGAATATCTCGGACTGCAATGCACCGCTCACCACTCATCACGATATCTCCCGGAATTTTCCCACTCACAATTCCACAAAAAATGCAATCTTCTTTATACATCATCCGCCTCCTTTTCTAAAATCAAATGTTGCTTCCAGATTCCCACACTGGCTCCACGAATTCTCTCCCCCTGCCTGAATGCCGGAACCAGCACAGGAAAATAATTCTCCGAATAACCTTCGAAATAACCGGGAAAAGTGGATGAACGGCTCTCCGCAATTACTTCAAATTTCCTCCCGAGATTATTTTTCATTTTTTTCTCCCATAATTGAGCCAGCAATGCCAGAACCGTTTTCTGACGATTTTTCTTTTCTTCTTCGGAGATTTGCTCCCATTCTGCGGAAGCCGTTCCTTTTCTCGGCGAATACGGGAAAGAATGCACCCGGACGAAATCCAAATCTTTTATTGCCTGAACCGTACATTCAAAATCTTTCTCCTCCTCACCCGGAAATCCAACAATCACATCTGTGGAAATCTCCACATCCGGGACAATATCCCGAATCCTTTCCAATTTCCTCCGATAATCTTCCAGCGAATAGCCCCTTCTCATTCTTTTCAGTACATTATCACTGCCCGATTGCAACGGGAGATGAAAGTGAGGACAAATCCAACGACGACCCTCGGCTACGGTTTCAATCAACTCATCCGAAATGTCTTGCGGTTCCAAAGAACTGATGCGCACGCGGAAAGCATACTTTTTCCCGCATATACGCCTGACCAATTCAGCAAGAGAAGTTTTTGGCTTTTGGTCCCGGCCATAAGCTGCAAGATGAATTCCCACTAAAACAACTTCCGGAACTTCCTCCTCCTCCCACTGGTCCAAAATTTTCAGAACTTCTTCCAGTGGCATACTTCTTTCCCTGCCGCGAACATACGGAACGATACAAAATGTGCAGAAACGGGAGCATCCATCCTGAATTTTGAGAAACCTTCTCGTCCGAGCAGGAAATTTTCCTGCAGGCAATCGCGGTAACTCGGCCACTTTCCGAATAGGAGAAACGATGACAAACTGTTGACTTTCCTCCTTTGCCAACGACGCCTGCTGGATAAATTCGGCGATGCGGTTTTTTTCTTGATTGCCCAGCAGGACATCTGCCTGCCAAAGAGACGATTGTGTATCAGGAAGATTCGCCAGACATCCGGTCAGGACGGTGATAGCATCCGGACATACCCTACGAAAACGTCTCCACAATTTACCCGCTTCTTTTTCCACTTCCTTCGTTACTGCGCAAGTATTGAAAACTACCACATCGGCTTCCGCCAATTCATCAATTACTTGAAATCCATTTTGGGCAAGCGAAACCATCATCCCCTGCGTATCTGCATAGTTCACTTTACATCCCAGCGTGTGAAAATACACTTTCTTTAGAGCGCAACTCAAGGGTTCGCCGTTGAGTAATGGGTCACTTTTTTTTGGATTTTGCAGGCTTACCTTCCTCTTTTTTGATGAAAGTAACGGCTTTTCCACAAATCGGGCACTTCCGGGGTTTACACCTTCCTTCAACAGTGTATTTGCATTGCGGGCACATCCAAAAAGCCATTTATTTTTCCTCCTCGCCTCCGAATTTCCCATTCCAAATCCCCGGAATCAGAAAATGGCATCGCGGGCACTTTCCCGATTTCAGCGAGTTTCCCACAATTAGAAAGCCGTAACGCTGTATGAGAACCTGACCGCAATTTGGGCAAAAGGTATGCTCAAATCGGTCTACCCCTCCGGGAATGTTTCCCGCATAAACGAAATGTAAACCCGCATTATAACCGATTTCTACCGCACGAATCAATGTGGAGGCAGGGGTATTATCCGGATCCCTCATCCGATAATCTTTGTGAAAGGCGATAGCATGCCAGGGAATATCCGGTGAAACAGTGCGAATATATTCTGCCGTTTCCCGAAGTTCTTCGTCGGAATCATTGAAACCGGGAATAACCAGCGTGACAACCTCAACCCATAATCCCCTTTCCCAAGCCATTTTAATGGTATCCAGGGTATGCTTCAGCACTCCGCCCAGTGCCTGATAGTTCTTTTGTCTCATCGATTTCAAATCCACCTTGTATCCATCCAGCCAGGGTTTCAGATAATCCAGCACTTCAGGCGTGGCGTTGCCGTTAGAAACATAAGCGGTTTGGAACCCTTCTTTTTTTGCCAGGCGGAAAATGTCTACCGCCCACTCTGAGGTGATGAGCGGTTCATTATATGAACTCACAATTGCCGATGCCTTGTGCTTTTTTGCCAGATTCACGATTTCCTCAGGGGAAATTTCCGTTGGCGGAGCCCCAGCTACCGGGTCCCGAATCGCTTGAGAAATCACCCAGTTCTGGCAGTAGGGACAATGAAAATCGCATCCCAGCATCCCAAAGGTGAGCGCATAAGAGCCAGGAAGGAAGTGATAAAATGGCTTTTTTTCTATCGGGTCATTTTGCAATGCCCCCACATATCCCCACGGAACCATTAACTCTCCGCACCGATTGAACCGAACGCCACAAATACCCCGTTTTCCCTCAAAAATCACACATCGGTGCCCACAAGCAACACACCGAACCTTTTCATTTTCCAGACGAAAGTATAAATCCCCCTTCCTCACCAGCTCATCTAATTGCTCCGCAAGCGTAATCGCTCTTCTTCTCATTCCCTGATTCATATTATACTTCAGATTTTTTCAACCCTTGGAGCATCGTCAAAGCATCTTTCTCCAGCAGGACCCGCTCTCAGTATCTTCCACCATTATGCCCTGCTGATTCAAATACTCCCGAATGGCATCCGATAAAGAAAACAATTGATTTTTTCTCAGCGATTCCCGGATGCGAAGCAAGAAATCCACCCAGCCTGTCTCTTCACTAACAGTTTCTTTTTTCCGAACCGGGCTGAAAAATTCCTGAAAAATCCCGAGAATTTCCCCTGCTTTCAGAAGATAAAGATAGGCTTTGTTTGTTAAAATAGGTTCTGCTTTTCTCAGATGCTCATTCCCATAATCCAGAATGGCGTGCATCGCACTCAACGCTTTCGGTATATGAATATCCTGGCTCATCGCAAATTCCCATTCTTTCCAAGCAGAATCCAGTTCGGGGGTATGCACATTCCCCAAATTCTCCAATCGTTCTTCCAGCGCGTCTCCAAGGGTTTCCTGGACACGCTGAAAGAACGCGCGGAAACCGTCCAATCGCTGAGCCGTCTGCTGAAGCAATTCTTCCGAAAAATCCAGCGGAGAACGATAATATCCCGAGAGCAAGAAAAATCGGAGAATCTCTCCGCGATATTTCCTCAGCAGGTCGCGGGTAGTGAAGAAAATACCTGTAGATTTCGCCATTTTTTCCTGCTGAAGCATCACCATACCATTGTGGAGCCAGAATCTCGCAAACAAAGGCTTACCAGAGTGGGCGCAGGATTGAGCGATTTCATTTTCATGGTGGGGAAAAATCAAATCGTTGCCTCCTCCGTGGATATCAAAAGTATCGCCCAGATATAGAGAACTCATTGTAGAGCACTCAATATGCCACCCCGGTCTGCCTTTTCCCCAAGGAGAATCCCAGGCAGGTTCGCCCGGCTTCTGCGCCTTCCACAATGCGAAATCCAGAGGGTCTTTTTTATGTGGGTCCGGTTCCAGTCGCCCGCTTTCCATTAACTCCTCCTTCTTTCTGCCAGATAACTGCCCATACTGGGGAAATGAAGCCACCGAAAAATATACATTGCCGTTTACTACATAGGCATAGCCATTTTGCAGGATTTTTTCTATAAATTGGATAATTTGAGGGATGTGACCGGTAACTTTCGGGTGAAAATCTGCTGGACGCACACTCAATGCTTCCATACATTCATAATAGTCGTGGATAAACGCCCTGGGATAGGAGAGCACATCTGCCCCTCGCTCTTGCGCCCTCTTGATGATTTTATCATCCACATCGGTAAAATTCACCACAAGGACCACACGATAACCTAAGTATTCCAGATAACGCCGCAAGGCATCAAAAAACACCGCAGGCCGCATATGCCCGAGATGATTGTAGTCATACGGGGTGACGCCACAGACATAGATACGCACCACTCCAGGCTCCATCGGCTCAAACGGCTCCACTTTCCGGGTCAGAGTGTTATACAAAATCAGCTTCATTGACCTTCACCGCTTATGACGATTAACAGGCGCTGTTTCACTTTCTCTGGACCCATCAGATACAAGATATTATGCAGTTCTATCCCCTGTGGCTTTCCGCTCAGAGCCTGTCGAATCACCCGAAAATGCTCCTTTTCTTTCCAGTTGCTTAATAAAGTGATGCGAGTTCGCTCCGGAGAAGAGAAATCCAGAGAAGGCAAGATGGAAAGAAATTTCTGACATATCTTTCGTTCTTCTTCATTCATATCCCAGGCATTTACTGGACCAAGAAAAGAAAAGGCGTCGTGAACTTCCCGCAAGGCTCGAATGTTCTGTCGCATCAGAGAGTACAGCCACTCTTTCCTCTCTCGTTCTGCCGGAATGCCTGAATAAATCTGAGGATAGATTTTGAGATGATTTTCCAAAACTTCATTTGGGGTATTTTTGATATGCTGAGAATTCACCCAGTAGAGCCTGGAAAGGGAAAAACGAGGAGGGGAGGGAGCAATTCGCTCCAATTGAAATTTTTCCATCAATTGCTGGCGCGTGAGAATTTCCTGCCCATCTTCCGGACTCCAGCCTAATAAAATCAGGTAATTCAGTAGAGCATCCGACAAAATTCCCTCTTCCTGAAAAAGTTTCCAATGTAAGTCTCCCACCCGTTTGCTCACCTTTCCCCCTTCCTCCATCATTACCAGGGGGATATGGGCATACTCTGGTGCTGAAGCATCTAACGCCTGAAACAGAAGCAAGTGTTTTGCAGTATTCACCAGATGGTCTTCACCTCGAATGACCAGTGTGATTGCCATATCCAAGTCATCCACGGGATTGGTGAGGAGAAAGGTTGGAGTTCCGTCGTGCCGGGCAAGTACGAAATCTTCCAATTCAGAAGAAGAAATGCTTTTGACTCCTTTCACGCGGTCCTGCCAGGTTATCGTTTGATATTCCGGTGTACGAAATCGCACTGCAAAAGGTTTTCCCGAAGCAAGCAAGCCAGAAACCATCTGAGCATCCATATCCCGGCATTTCCGACTATATTTGGGTGGAACACCACGGGCTCTCTGAATTTTTCTCTCGGCTTCCAGCTCTTCTAAAGAACAAAAACAGGGATATGCCCATCCGGAGGTCAATAAGGAATCCAGGACTTCTGGATACCTTTTGATTCTTTGGCTCTGATAATAAGGACCTTCCTGGAAGTCCATTTCCATCCATTGGAGGGCTTGAAGGATGTCCTGCACAGACTCTTTGAAGCAGCGGGTGACATCAGAGTCTTCGAACCGCAAGAGGAAAATACCCTGAGCCTGTTGCGCCACTATCCAATTGATTGACGCAGTCCGCAAATTTCCGATATGCAATTTTCCGGTTGGGCTAGGAGCGAAGCGAACTTTTACTAAAGACAGACGAGTATCCTCCCACAGTTCGGGCACTCAGTCAGCCCATCTTTTTGAACCTGCATCACCGTTAACAACGGTAAAATAAAACTACATTCCGAGCAGGAATTATTTTCCGTTTCCATCCTGGCTACCGCTACGCCTTTCTTCAATGCCTTCTTACGGTCATACATCTGCGTAAGTCGCGGGGAAATGACCCGCACGAGTTCCTCTCGCTCTTTTTGCAATTTCTCTAACTCTGCCGATAGTTCCTCCCTTTTTCTGGTCTGTTCTTCCACGAAACTCTGCAGGTATGCTTTCCGTTTTTCTTTCTCCTGCTTATAATCCTCCAATTTCCGCTGGATGGAATTTTGCTCTTGCTGTAAACGCCGAATATCGCTTTCCACCGCAAGGACTTGACGGCTTAAATCCCCCAGCACAGCCTCAATGTATTTTGCCCCACGTGAGGATGATTCCAGCCGCTTTTTTCGCTCCTTCTCCTTCTCTTTTAATCCCTCCAACTGCAATTGCTTGTCCTTAAGCAAAACCTGAATCTCCGAAAGTCTTTCACCCTCCAGTTGTTGTTCCTCGTCCAGTTTGTCCATTTCCTCTTGCAAAGAAGACACCAGAGCATATGGGTTCGCTTCAATGTTCTGTGCTATACACTGGATTCGCAAATCAATTTCTTGCAACCGATATAATAATTTTGGCATTATTCCTCCTACCTGGGCGAAGGAGGATTTGAACCTCCGACCTCTTGCTTGTAAGGCAAGCGCTCTATCCCCTGAGCTATTCGCCCCCGTGGTATTCTCATTTTCCTTTTCTGTTTTCGCAAAAAATGAGCACAGAGGTTCATCAGATAATTATTCCCGCTCTCCGTTTTTGATGATATATGCTGGCAAGCGTCCGCAAGCCATTAGCCAAACCATACTCAGACTGCCCAGAAGAACAATAATCACAACGATAAAGCCGAAAAGACCCAAATCTTTGGACATCCGCGGGTCGGTAAAATAGGCGTAAACCATCCAAACCAATAAGGGCACCAGCATTACACTGGTCATCCCTGCTACCCATAAAGGCAAGTAAACTTTTTTCACGCTTTTCACCCCCTCAATGCTTATTTTTATTTCCGAGCATCCGAGTGGGCCCGCCAGGGCTCGAACCTGGGACCAATGGATTATGAGTCCACCGCTCTGCCTTCTGAGCTACGGGCCCTGGTCGCGATTGTTCACCTTTTCCCTTCAACCCTTTCCATAATTTATTATATCTCACACATATTTTACACCATTTCTCCCCATTCGCAATACCTCTTATCGGCTCATCTACATTAGGATAGAGTTAGATGTAGCAAGCAGGTGCAGGAAATTTCCGAAATCACCTTTTGAATTTCCGCAATATTTGTTTCACCTTTGGGACCTCACTCAACCTTCGGTATCTCCTTGCTCATCTTTGGATTTTTCACTTTTTCTTTCCCGGTGAAAAAATTGCAGATTATGCCAGGGAAATGCCGTTAAACAGTCACTATCTGGAATTTCCCATCCCCTCACATCGGGGTTTTTCAGGTTTTTGGGGTGGGGTTTTCTATTCTATTCTATGACCGATGTATACGGAAAAAACAGAATTTCCACGAAAGGTGCGATTCTGTTACCAATGCAAAAGGGGAAAAGCAATTTTTCTTCTTCTGAGTCTGCAGGGAGAAGGTGCAGAAAAGTGATAAAGGGGAGAAAATTTCGGATATACTGCCCGCAGAATGTCGTTAAATAGGTAGGGAGGCCCCCGGAATTGGTTTGAATTGACCAGCCTTTCCTATCAGCATCTCATCCCGAAAAACTATGAAAGCCCTTACGAAACTTGCCCATCTCCTCGGTGCACACCGGGGGAGAAAGTTTGCTTATGTGGAAAAAAGTTGTGCCATTGAAATCCCTCACTTTTCATCCGAGGGTAAATGAAATATAATTTAAGTAGCAGGAATGAGGCAGTAAGGAAGTTGGAAGACGGAACTATAAGGATTTCCCGAAAAATCGGAAGAGAAGAGTTGATATTGGAAACCGGGGAGTTGGCAGTGCAGGCAAACGGTGCAGTTTTGGTCCAGTGGGGCGGCATCACGGTGCTATGCACTTGTCAGGTCGGCAGCCAAATAGAAGAAGAACGAGAGTTTGTCCCCTTGCTGGTGGATTGGGAAGAAAAACTTTATGCGCGGGGGAAGATTCCGGGAAGTTTTTTCCGAAGAGAAGGAAGACCAGGGGAGAGAGCAATTCTCACCGCGCGAAGAATAGACCGCATTCTGCGGCCGCGATTCCCGAAATCCCTGCGAAGAGAAGTTCAAGTGGTGGCTACTGCGCTGTCAACGGACCAGCAATATGACCCGGATATTGCAGCAATTATTGGTAGCATTGCCGCGGTGACGATTTCCGAAGTTCCCTTCGAAGGAAAGTTATCTGCTGTTCGTGTGGGCAGAGTAGGAGGTGAATTTATTCTCAATCCGAATTTTACCGAAACAGACGAAGGAACCTTGAACCTTGTTGTGGCATTGGATTCAGCAGGGATTGTAATGCTGGAGTGCGAAGGAAAAGAAGTGAATGAATCGGTCATTCTGGATGCAATAGAATTCGCTCGGCCATATTTGCTGGAAATCATTGCTCTAATGGAAGAGTTACAGGCAAAAGCGGGAAAGCCCAAATTTCCCATCTCAGAGCAAGAATATCCTGAGGAAATCAGCAAATGGCTGGAACCTTTCGTAGAGCCAATGATTCAGTCCGCTTGGTCTGCCGGAGAAAAGTTTGCGCGGGATGAAATTTTCCGAAAATTAGACGAGCAAGTGCGTGCTGAAGCGGCAGTGCGTTTCCCGGATGTTCCCGCTCAGAAAATCCTTGCGCTTTTAGAAGATTTGAAAAGCAGAGCATTTCGCAAAAAACTCATTCTGGGACAGCGACCTGATGGAAGGAAAAGCAACGAAATCCGCCCAATCCGCATACGCACTGGTTTCCTTCCCCGAGTTCACGGATCAGCGCTTTTTCAGCGCGGATTGACACAGGTCCTCACCACCTGCACCCTTGGAAAGCCCAGTGAGCAACAAATGATTGAAGATTTAAGCCCGGAAGCACACAAGAGATATCTTCACCAGTATAATTTCCCTGGCTATGCTACTGGAGAAGTGAAACCCTTGCGAAGCCCGGGAAGAAGAGAAATTGGGCACGGAGCCCTGGCGGAAAGAGCGCTGGAACCAGTAATTCCTCCTCTGGAAAAATTTCCTTATACCCTCCGTGTGGTTTCTGAAGTCACTTCCTCTAATGGCTCCACATCTATGGCGAGTGTATGTGGAAGCACTCTCGCTTTAATGGATGCGGGTGTCCCATTGAAACGACCAGTATCGGGAATTTCCATTGGCTTAGTCTCCGAGGATGATGCACACCAATTACTCACCGATATACAGGGAATTGAAGATGCTTATGGAGATATGGATTTTAAAGTGGCAGGAACTATAGAAGGAATTACAGCGATTCAATTGGATATTAAAAAACTCCGCCTGCCCATCCATATTATTCAGAAAGCCCTTGAGCAAGCCAAACAAGCCAGATTATTCATTCTGCAGGAAATAGAAAAAGTCCTGCCCGCGCCCAAGCCCGAACTGTCGCCCTATGCTCCGAGAATCCTCGGATGGAAAATTCCCAAGGTGAAAATTGGTGATTTAATTGGACCGGGCGGAAAACACATCCGAGCAATTTCAGAGGGAACAGGAGTCACGATTGATGTAGAGGAAGATGGTCAGGTCTACTTCACGGGCGATGCGTTGGACAAAGTGGAAAAGGCGTTGAAACTGGCAAAGGATTTGGTGGGTGAAGTAGAACCGGGACAGGTGTTCCCCGGAAAAGTTCGGCGAATCTTTCAATTTGGCTTGCTGGTGGAAGTAATGCCCGGAAAAGTCGGCTTGGTTCATATATCGGAAATCCCCAGGGATGAAGGAGTGGATTGGCGAAGTCATTACCGACCTGGAGATGAGGTGCGTGTGCGGGTGCTGGATGTGAATCATGAGTCAGGCAGAATTAGCCTATCTATGAAAGGCTTAACAGGATTGAGCCGAAGAAAAATATGATGCGCATCGGTGTTCTGGTCTCTGGAAGAGGAACCAATCTGCAAGCGATAATAGATGCCTGCGAAGATGGAAGAGTTCCAGGAAAAGTTGTGGTCGTAATATCCAATAATCCAGATGCGTATGCGCTAACCCGAGCGCGAAACCACAAAATTCCCGCATTTGCATTTTCTCCAGACACTCCGGACCTGGAGGAGCAGGCAATCCAGAAATTGAAAGAGTTTGGAGTAGACTTGGTATGCTTAGCAGGTTTTATGAAAGTTCTCAGCGGGCAATTTTTGTCAGAATTTCCTCAACGTGTTATGAATATCCACCCCGCTATATTGCCTGCTTTTCGCGGATTGGAAGCGCAAAGACGGGCTTGGGAACGCGGGGTTAAAATCGCTGGATGTACAGTGCATTTCGTGGATGAAAAAGTGGACCACGGACCGATTATCCTTCAAGCTGCCGTTCCTGTTCTGGAATCTGATACGCTGGAAACTCTAACGGAGCGGATTTTGCAAGAGGAGCACCGCATTTATCCTGAAGCCATTCGCTTATTTGCAGAAAACCGCCTCAAAGTTGAAGAAGGAAAGGTGAAAATTCAAGGAGCGTTGTAAAAGCATATGGCGGAGGAAATTTTTTTGAATTATATAGGGGGAAAGTGGATGCCCGCTCGTAAGGGCAGGACTTTTGAAAATCTGAATCCTGCCGATGTCCGAGACCTTATCGGTTTATTTCCTCGTTCTTCTGAAGAAGAAGTCAACGATGCGGTGCAAGCGGCAAAGGAGGCGTTCCCCAGTTGGAGTTCGGTTCCGGCTCCCGAGCGGGCAGAAATTTTGCTCAATGTCGGTCAGCGATTGAAAGAAAAAAAATGGGAAATTGCCCGTGAACTCACTCGGGAAATGGGAAAAATCTTGAAAGAAGCGGGAGGTGATGTTCAGGAAGCCATTGATACCGCATTATATATTTCCGGCGAGGGGCGAAGAATGTTGGGTGTGGTTACCCCCTCAGAGTTGCAGAATAAATGGGCTATGGCATTTCGTCGCCCGGTCGGTGTTTGCGCCATCATCACGCCGTGGAATTTCCCCACGGCACTTCCAATGTGGAAAATCGCCCCTGCTTTAATCTGTGGAAATACTGCCGTATTCAAGCCTTCCAGCTTCACACCGAAATCAGCCGCAATGCTGGTTCGAGTCTTTGAAGAATGCGGACTTCCTCCAGGCGTGCTGAATCTTATTCATGGTTTGGGCTCTGAGGTGGGCGATGCCCTTGTCCAGCATCCTGATGTCCGCTTAATCTCCTTCACAGGCTCCACAGAGACCGGCAGAAGAATAAATCTACAAGCCGCCCAGCAACTCAAAAAAATCTCGTTAGAAATGGGCGGAAAAAATGCCATCATTGTTCTGGATGACGCAGACTTGGACCTGGCAGTGGAAGGAATATTGTGGGGGGCATTTGGCACTACCGGTCAGCGATGCACCGCTACAAGCCGCCTGATCGTTCAGCAGAAAATTTATGAGGCATTAATGGCTAAACTGCTTGACCGGACGAAGAAACTGGTGGTGGGAAACGGGCTGAATCCTGATGTGGATGTAGGACCGGTAATCAATCAGGAACAATTGAATAAAATCCATCATTATGTGGAGATAGGGATAAAAGAAGGAGCCAGGTTATTGACCGGCGGTAAAATTCTCACTGAGGGCGATTATCAATATGGGTTCTTTTACGCACCCACCCTGTTTGAAGAAGTGCAACCGAATATGACGATTTTTCAGGAGGAGATTTTTGGTCCTGTGCTTTCTATTTCGCGAGTTTCGTCCGTTGAGCAGGCAATAGAATACGCCAATCAATCCCGCTATGGCCTGTCTTCTTCCATTTATACGCGGGACATAAGAAACGCCTTTCTGTCAATGGAAAAAATTGAAGCAGGAATCACATATATAAATGCGCCCACTATTGGTTCGGAAGTCCATTTGCCTTTCGGAGGAGTCAAAGAAACGGGCAATGGACACCGGGAAGGCGCTGCCTGGACTTTATTGGAAATTTTCACGGAATGGAAAACGATTTATGTGGATTACAGCCAGAAACTCCAGAAAGCACAAAAAATTGAGGAAGACAGGGGGTGAAAGTAGTGAATAGAAAAATTGCCATTCTGGTGCTTCTTGTGATGTTGGGAAGTTGTAGATTGCTCAGGGCAAAGGTATCCGGGCAGGTGTTTGGCATAGTGGAAGGCTCTGAAACTCCTACTCCAGTGATGATGGCTGCCGTAAAAATCGTGGATAAAAATGGCAACACTGTGGCAACCGCTTTCACAGGGATGGACGGGCGCTTCACCATTGAAGGAACTGTCCCCTTCGGCACATACAAAATTGTCATTTCCGACCCTCAGAGGTTTTCGGGATTCCCGGACTACACAGAAAAATTAGTCATCCGAAAAGGATATGTACGAAAGACTTATACAATTAAATTGAAACCTCCACCCAGATAGCATTTCTTCCTTCCTGTGCCTCCGAATTTCGTAACTGCGGATAATATAGCTTTGCTGGTAGATTTATATGAATTAACTATGGCAGACAGTTATTTTCGAGAAGGCAGGACAGGAAAAGCCACTTTTGATTTATTCATCCGAAATTTGCCGATAAATCGTTCTTTTCTTATCTCCTGCGGATTGCATTCCGTAGTAGATTACTTGCTCCATCTCAAATTCTCTCCTGAGGCACTGGAATATCTCCGAGGGTTAAAGTTGTTTAATGAAGGTTTTATACGGTATCTTCAGAACTTCCGTTTTTCTGGAGATGTTTGGGCAATTCCGGAAGGAGAAGTATTCTTCCCTTCCGAACCGATTCTGGAAATTCAGGCTCCATTAATTGAGGCGCAAATTATTGAGACATTTCTACTGAACCAGGTAAATTTCCAATCCTTAATTGCCACAAAAGCGGCGAGAATAATGCTTTCCGCCAGGGGAAAAGGGGTGATAGACTTTTCTCCCCGAAGAGACCACGGCGCAGATGCATCACTAAAGGTAGCCCGCGCGTCCTACATCGCCGGTTGTCTCGGAACATCTAATGTCCTTGCCGGCAGGCTATATGACATCCCCATTTTTGGAACTATGGCGCACTCGTATGTTATGGCTTTCCCTGATGAGCTCTCTGCGTTTCGCTCTTTCGTCCGCAACTTTCCAGAACACTCCATTCTCCTCATTGATACATACGATACACTTCAGGGTGCTAAAAATGCGGTAATTGTCGGCCGGGAAATGGAGCAAGAAGGGAAAAAATTGAAAGGCGTCCGGATTGACAGCGGGGACCTCCTGGAGTTGAGTTTTGCTGTTCGGCGCATTCTGGATGAAGCCGGCTTTCCGGATGTGAAAATTCTCGCCAGCGGCGATTTAAATGAATACAAAATTGATTTCCTCACATCAGCAGACGCTCCCATTGATTTTTTTGGCGTTGGCACGGAACTGGGAACCTCTGCCGATGCCCCTTTTCTCGGAGGAGTGTATAAACTGGTGGAAGAAGGAGAAATCCCTCGCATCAAACTCAGCAGGGGTAAAGTAACTTTGCCCGGTGTCAAGCAAGTTTATCGCTTCCTTTCGCCGGAAGGCAAATATTGCCGAGATGTAATCACGCTTCAAAATGTTGCCCAACCTGAGGGCAATTGTTACCCTATTTTGAAACAAGTGATGAGGAATGGAGAATTATGTGAACCTTTGCCCTCCACGCAAGAAATTCGACAACAATGTATCCGCAACCTCGCTCGTTTGCCCGAAGCCTGTCTATCTCTCATCGGGCAGTACTCCTTCCCGGTGGAACTGAGTCCAGAACTTTCTGAACTACTCCATTCCCTTATTCGCACTTTTTCCTCTTCTTAACTCCTTTTCATTACCTGTTCCAGTGGAAACGGAAGCAGGGAGGAAAGGGAAGATTGTTGAGTGAACAACAAGGCAACGCGTTCTATACCCAGGGAAAATCCTGCACAGGGCGAAATGCCAGTCTTCAGCGCGGAAAGAAATTCCCTTGGCATCTTTTTCCCCTTTTTCTGTTGAAATCGCCTTTTCTGCTCGCGCCAATCGGTGAGTTCCGTATATCCATTGCCCAATTCCAAGCCTGCAATGAATAATTCAAATCGTTCATAAATATCCGGGCTTCCTTCCTTTTGCTTTGCCATAGTCCCGAGGCGAGCAGGGAAATCCATGAGAAAGGTCGGCTTATCCCATCCAAGCCGTGGCTCCACCATTTCCCCCATAATCCGGAAAAACCATTCCTCCCAAGTATACTGCTCTGAACCGGGATATTTTTCCGCAGGAAACCCCTCTTGCCATTGAAGAGAAGTTTCTGTGGATGAAATATCTTTCCCGGCATATTTGAGAAAAGCATCGTGAACGGTTATTCTTTCAAAAGGTTTTTCCACTTTTACCACAAAACCTGCTCTTTTCAATCCTGCATCTCCAAAAAGTTTCCTTGTGAGAAAAATGAGCAGGTCCTCTACTTCTTCCATAATCCCCAAATAATCGGTGCCCACTTGATACCATTCACACATCCAGAACTCAGGTTGATGCATCGGAGTCCACTCTCCATCGCGAAAAACCGGGCAAATTTGAAATATTTTTCGCTCGCCGGAAACTAAATACATCTTCATCAGGTATTCTGGGGAAGTATGTAAATATACCTTTCGCTTTTTCTTTCCATACCTCACCCAAACGGGAAGGGATTCCACATTTGGGTCAAAGGAGGGATAAGGTATGAGGGCAGGTGTGAAAATTTCCTGATATTTACGCTCAAGAAAAAATTCTCGGATGAGTTGGATTATGCGAATCAACAAATAAAAAGTGGCAGGTTCCCAATCTCCGCGTGCCATTTTTTCCCAATTGCTTGCCCCTTTCGGAATGCTTCCTTTTTGAATTAAATGCCAGTTAGAAATTCTGAACCCGGAAGGCAAATGAAATAATTCAGCCCGAATCCAATCGCCCTCTCTGGGAAGGGCTTTGGATACAGAAATATGTGCAGTAAGAAAACCTGTGGCGTCCTTCAAAAACAAAAGCCACTTCCCTCGTTGTTCCTTTTTCACCTGCAGAACTCGGCATAGAAGGGAAAACTTGGGAGGGGCAAACTCAGCGAGTTGATTTATCGTAAATTCCGGGCTTTCCCTCATATCCAATGCTTACTCTATACGGTTTGTCATCTTAATGGTTATTTCGCCCAGCGTTCCAACCAGTGGAGAGGAGCCAGGCGAGCGGGATGCCCTTCCGGCAATCGCTCCGGATGCCACTGAACACCCAGAATGCTCCCCGTTCGGTCTTCCACCGCCTCCACAAGCCCATCAGGCGCAAACACTACCGCACTCACGGATGGGGCTAAAACTTTTATTCCCTGATGATGATTGGAATTGACCTCCTCCATTTTCCCAAATTTTTGAAAAATCCCTGCTTCCGAGGGTATACGAACGGGATGATAGAGGTCATTTTTCGGATTTTCCACATCTTGATGAGATATGGAAACCCTTCGTTCCCGTGAGATATCCTGAAACAAATTCCCCCCCAACGCTACATTCAGAACCTGTATCCCACGACAGATGCCGAGCACTGGCTTTTTCGTCATCAGAAATTCCTGCAATAGTTGAAACTCCCAATCATCCCGGAAATCTACTTCCGTATAGGGCTGAATCTCCTCCCCATATCGCCTCGGGTCCACATCTTTTCCCCCAGGCAAAATGAGCGCAAAAAAATCATCCGGATGAAATCGCTCCCCGGGTAGTGCCCAGAAAATGGAAAAACCATAACCTTCCAGCCACAACTGGTATTTCTGTTTTTTTTCCTCCTTCCCCGGACAAGGATGAAGAATTAAAACAGTAGCCATTGAAGGGACTTCAAGGAAAATTCCAGTGTGGCAAGCATAATCAGCCCCGCCGTGATGGAGCCAAGCCAGATGCTCGCAAGCGCACGAGGCGGAGAAATATCCAGTAGCGCCGCTGCCAGGCATCCACTGTAATACCCTGTTGTCGGAAATGGAATGGCGACAAAAAGATATAATCCCAAATGACCGTACCGCTTCATCGCCTCTTCCACTTTCCTCGCCCTGCTTTCACCGAATTTATTCAGCAGAAGATGGAAAATCCGAAAGAAGCGAAGGAATCGAAGAATGCCGAGCAGGAGAGGAGTCAATAAAAGCCCGGGCACCGTGCCGAAAAGAAAAATTTCCCACGCCGGTAAACCCGCACTATAACCATATAAAATTGCTCCACGATTCTCGCTCACTGGCAAAAGGGAAAGAATGCAAATCCACAACAGTTTCTCTTCCATTCCCTTATTCAGTATATTTCAAAAACCCCTGCGGAGCCCCGACGCAAGCGTCGGGGCTCCGCGGAAGATTTCCCGCTTACAACTCTGTGGTTCCTCCGGGAGGAATGGAAGAAACCTCGAAAACGAAGGAACTGGAATAATCAGCAGGCGGATTGTTGTTCGGGTCCTGATTGCAATCCGGGATATTGTCACCATTTTCATCAGCAGTAAGGATATAATCCGGGTCCGTCAACATAAAGGTAATTCCGTTGGCACAGGTGGTAAATGGGGAAACAGTGGCAACACCATAAAAGTTATCATTCGGGTCTGGAGGACCGTCCCAGTAGGGGTCAATGGAAGTAGAATCCCGGCTTCGAATCAATTGTGGAACGCCGATGGGATAGAGGAACTTGAAGACATCGCTAAAGTGGCCCGGACCCACATCATAGTCCAGAGAGCGGACAAAGCGGACATCCGTGATGGTTTCCGTGGTGGAAGTATTGCGGAGAAGAATCCGCTCAGCGGAATATTTGTCTGCTTTCCTCAGCGACCAGTCCATCAGAATTTCCATCGGCCCCACTGAGACAATACTGCGGACGAACCAGGCTCCCTGCGCCGGGTCGTATGTGGTTCCAAAGAAGACGCTGGTGGCGTTGTTAAATGCACTTCCATCTACCGCGGCGCTTCCTTGCCAAAGGATGCTGTTGGCGTTAAACACCACTCCCCATCCCTCGCAGAGACAGCCAGGGCTCATCACATCTTCTTCAAAAGGAAGAGAAGGGTCGGCCCGGAAAGCAAATCCCGCAGAACCATTGGGATAATCCGGGTCCATCGGAGGGAGAGGAACCGGCGAGGGATTTCCACCTGCATCCCAGCCGAGAATCATCGGATTCTCGAATGTCGCCGGCGTATCCAGATTCCCCAGCGGGTTAACACCAATCATAACGAAGTCGCCTACCAGGATGACCCCGGTGTTCGCACCAGGAACAGGAACAAAATCGGAATCAGGTGGAGAGGTCAGAATCACAGAGGAATTGAAAATGTTGACCAGGTCTTCATCTGACTGCCCACCAAGCAGGGAAAATGGTTTCCCCACTTGTGGTGGAGGTGGAGGAGGAATCCCGGGTCCAGGGCATTCCGTTTCCTGACGGGCAACCTTCAACTGCCTTGCAGTCTGATTGAAGAACACGATGTGCAAGCATCCGTCCGGTCCCACATCAATAGAAGCATATTTGCCGGTATCCTCCGCTACTTCCACTCTTTCCGAAATCCAGGAATTTCCGGATTCAAATACCATCAAGTCCCTTTGAGCATAGAAATCGTATGCCGCAATGAAAATCTGCTCTGCGGTAGGATGCCAGAGCGCAGAAGAAGGCGAACCGATAATAGTTCGGGGCGCAATCAACTCCGTTTGCCATAACCCCGCAGTTTTCCAGGCGTGATATAGCCCACCGGATGCTCCAGGGATGTAATAGATAATGTGGGGGATTCCATCTCCATCCAGAAGAATGGAAGTTGCTCCGATTCCAAAAACCCCGGGAACGGCTTCATGATTCCAGGAGCCAGAAGTGCCCCAGGCGTAACGCAATTCATTGTTCAACCCCCGATAAGAAATGTGGACTGTGCCGTCGGAGCTAACGGCGATGGATGTGTAGGCAATAGAACTGGTGGAATTTGCAGGACCCCATTGAATGACCTCCGTCGTCCATCCCGAACCATCGTTTCGTGCGTATTTCAACTGCGAAATCCGGTTCAAGCGATTGCCCACCGTTGAAACATAACTGATGTGCACAGTTCCATTTCCCACCGCAAGGTCATTGAAACTCCCTGCATCTCCCATCGCATCCACAGTTGTCCGAGCAGGAGAGTAGAAATTCAGCGCCCCTCCACTCCGGTAGGCGCTGAAAACTGGGGTAGGAGTCAGCCCGATGGAATTGAACCTGCCGACATCAAACTGGGCATCCAGAATTGTGGGAGTCCACACCCCTCCGATTTTCGTTGCATACTTCAAATCCTTTTTCAGGGCATCATAATAAGCCAGATGCTCCCCAGCGGAGGGGTCCACCGCAATAGATGTGTTCCAGGACATTCCTCCGGGCGAAAGGGGCTCCACAATTTCAATGGTCCAATTGCCTGCCTGCGCTGGTGATACGGTCCGAACAGATTCAGCGCGACGCAATTCCCCCGGCTGTTTCACCTCCTGCTTCACTTCTTGCTTCGGAGGCAGAATGCTCGGATTTCCACCACCTCCGCAAGCAAGCCAGATAAGCGCCCCACTCAGCGCTATCGCTATACATTTCCGTATCTCAACCACCTCCCTTTGAGTTTCAAACTCTCTTTTATCAGAAAATTGCCCAAATGCAAAATTCAATACCTGAACCTCGTGTCAAGGGATAGAAAACTGCTTATGCCCCCTTATTCCTTTCGGAACTCTCCGATGATTTTCTCCGGAGTGAGGAAAACGATGAGGAAGAGGGGTAACATCGCAATCCAATCCAGAGGACGAGGCACCGTACGCATCCAGGGGGATGCCAGAACAACGACGGGCCACATATAGTAGAACCACAAGGAGAAAGCAATAAGGAGAGCAATGAGTTTCCCTCTCATTTATACTCCTTGGAGCAATTTCCAGATGGTCAATAAAATATTGTACCGCGGGTCTGGGTAAAGGAAATAACTCTTGGTATTGGTAATTATGTGGAACACTATGGGACCGAGTGCAGTGCGCCTCCAAACGGTGACCGCACCCAATACCGTGCCGCCCACAATGTACGATAGGATATTCCAATCTATCAGAAGTCGTGGAAGGTCCGGAACCACTCCAATATGGTGTAAGCCAAAAAACAGTGCTTGAATGAGGATAGCAAGCCACGCCTTGCGCAAAACCTTCATCAGAATGCCAAGCATTACTACCCGGTATAAGAGTTCCTGGAAAATCGCGCCCATGGCTGTGAAGTAAAAATCAAAGAGCATAGAAGGGAGATTTCCCGGGATGAAGTCCGCTGTTAAAGGAAAATTCTCCTCGTCCAGTTTGAATTGCCGTGGTAGCCACCGGGTGATTATTCCACCGATGTGGGATAGAACAAGCAGGAGAATGGCAACAATTGTCACATCTAAGACCGGTTTTTTGCCGAGAGTTAAAAAATCAAAGGGAGAGCCTTTCAGCAACCACTTCTGCACTCCCCAAGCAAGTGCCACAGGGAGAAACACGGTGGCAATGCCTATACTAAAGAGGAGGAACTCCTGTCTCCTGGAGCCTTCGCCTCCAATGCCCAAAACCATAATGTAATGCATCATAGGCACACTGAATAAGTAGAACAAAATGAGAAAAAGCAGGAATTTTCTTGTCTTTATCCGTTCTATAAGTTCTGGTGGGCAGGCAAGGCGAAACTTCTGCCGGTTCATTCCGGGTTATTCCTGTGGGAGTTCAATTTCATCAAATGGGCAAGTCACGAGGGTGCCGGAAGGTCTTCCATTTTCATCCAGCGATTCGCAGTGATATTCGTCATCACTGAGGATACTATCCGCATCCGAGTCTGATGCAACGACGGCGTAGTCAGCAAACATGCAGAAATAGGTTCCGTTGCCAGCGTCTTCCCAGGTGCCCCCTTCGTTTTCGCACTCCATTCGTGATGCGATAATGCCGAGGAAAGTGCACCGCACCCGCACTCCAGGATTCTCCGGTTCCTCACACCAGATTTCTCCATCCGCCTTCTTAATCCAGCCATCGCCGTTCAAATCCCGGAAAACGATAACCTGATAATCCCGATTACTTGAAGAAGAACCACTAGGGGGTGCATCCGGACAACCCGGATCAACATCCATCCTGACGGGATATATGCACCTTCCCTTGTAGTCTCGTAGCCTACGGGGGGCGTTATCGTCGGGAACCCAGATGCCCTTACAGTTTTCACATCTTTGCTTTGGTGTTACCGGGCACAAAGAACTCAACAGACTGATCACCACTGCTAATAGTATCACCTGAGGGCGCGCACCTTGCATTTTTGCCTCACCTCCTTTCCTGAATTTTGTTTTGCTGTGAAACTGACCTCGCCTTGCCTGCCTATAGGATTTCTCATTTTTGATTTTCCACTGCCAATCTTTGCCAGGATGACATTGTCTTCTTCGACAAATCCTCGTTCGTCCAACGAATGCGTAGCGCCTTTGCCAGCCGGTAGGCGCTGAAAACTGGGGTAGGAGTCAGCCCGATGGAATTGAACCTGCCGACATCAAACTGGGCATCCAGAATTGTGGG